>Ga0247734_1000040_pt1 | contig 121721 bp, 114 predicted proteins | sample UWRJL103311B2_FD_180933 | JGI IMG/M metagenome (GOLD analysis project Ga0247734, IMG submission 180933) | Plant litter microbial communities from Arlington Agricultural Research Station in Wisconsin, United States - UWRJ-L103-311B-2 | ecosystem: Environmental > Terrestrial > Plant litter >...
ATCGGTGGTGTCCACCTCTTCCCATTCCGAACAGAGAAGTTAAGCCCACCAGAGCCGATGGTACTGCGGTAACACGTGGGAGAGTAGGTCGGTGCCAAATCTTAAAGAAAGCCTTGCAGGAAACTGTAAGGCTTTTCTTGTTTACAGCCTTTTCCAGTAAGTACAAAACACCGCTAAGCCTTTTCCAACAGTACAGTGCTAATCCATGAAGTGATATATATTGATATCAAAACCTTTCCAAAGTGCAGCATTCACCTTGCTTATCATGGATACCTGATTATACATTTAAGTGATAAGGAATCTTATTATTTCAGTCGGCTGCTTACATATGAGCGGAATGGAGATAATATAAGATGATCTGAAATTAATTTTAAAATTACATACCCATCCTTCAACATGAAATCATGCCTATAAGTTTAGATGGGCACACATGGGACATACCAATGAATCTAAGCCATTTTAAGCTCATTTAGGTCTATCCTAATTCAATCTGCCTTCGTATACTCTCCTCTAAAGAGATCAGTGTTTCTGTGCGCTGTATGCCTGGCACTGCCTGGATTTCTTCATTCAGCACATGTCGCAAGTGATTCGTATCCCTGCAAATAATTTTTGCAAACATGCTATAGGCACCTGTAGTATAATGTAGCTCAACAACCTCTTTTATTTTGCTTAACTGAGCTACGGCATCTTTGTATTGAATCCCCTTTTCTAAGAATATACCAAGGAACGCACAGATATCATAACCTGCCTTCTGTGGATCTATGATCAAGTGCGACCCTTTTATAATGCCCATCTCATGTAATTTTTTCATTCTAACATGTATTGTGCCACCAGAAACAATCAAATCTTTAGCAATTTCTGTATAAGGCTTAGTTGCATCCTGCATTAACTGCTTCAAGATATCGATATCAAGGTTATCAATTTCTAAATTTTGGCTTTCTTTTTTCAGCATGATTTCAATTAATTCTAATTATGATCTAATATAATTACAATTATCACAATAATAAAATTAAATCGTTAATATATTTGCAACGTATGCTAACTCTCATTACATTTGTATCAAGCAAGAGAGAAAAAATAGTTCTTTTTTATAATTGCTTACATTCTGTAGGGTGGTGAAATTGGCAGACGCACCTCCTTGTCTCGGTGGTGGAGAATTTGGGAAACCTGAAAAGGCTAACCACTCCTTGAAGGTTCGACTCCTTCCCCTACAGCCAAAGATTGAGTTCTTTATTTAATGTTGGGTGGTGAAATTGGCAGACACACCTTCTTGTCTCGGTGGTGGGGATCATGGGATAAACACAGTTTATGGGTTGACCACAAATTAATTTTTTGAACTGAGGCTAACTTCCCCTTGAAGGTTCGACTCCTTCCCCAACAGCTGTTTTTTTTATTGATAAGTTAATGATCAGGTAACCCGGAGGCGGGTTACCTTTTTATTTTCACGACAAAAAATCCCTCCATTTTTAATGAAGGGATTTTTGATTTTAGTTACTACACGAGAGCAATAGCTATAAATAGTACTTCTGATAAATGTTAATTACTAACTTTCATTCCATATTTTTCACTGAATTTTTTATCCAGCTGTTTGTGCAGATTGTCAAGATTAATATCTCTTCCCTGTATATATGCTTTTTCTACATGGTTAGATTTCATATCAAGGGCATCTCCTGCTGATATAAATAAGGTTGCATCCTTTCCGGTTTCCAAACTTCCTGTAGTTTTATCAATACCCAATACCTTCGCTGTATTTAGTGTAATTGCAGAAAGTGCCTTTTCTTTGTCCAGACCCCATGCAGATACAGTTCCTGCCATAAACGGCAGGTTTCTTTGCTGCCAGTAACCTTCGATGCTGATCACAACGTTAATTCCTGCATTAGCCAGAACTGCGGCATTTTTATAAGGCATGTTTACATCATCATCTGTGCCGTTGGGTAATGCGTGAGGTTGCTTAACGACAACCGAAATAGCATTATCCTTTAAGAAGTCTGTTATCAGATAAGCTTCATCACCGCCAACAATTACTGGTTTAATGTTAAACTTCTTTGCGAAATTTATTGCCGCAACGATATCTTTCTGCGAATTTGCTGTAATGAATAGCTGCTGTTTTCCATCAAACAAATGTTTCATAGCCGCAAATCTTGCATTAGTTATTAATGGAGTGGGTAATGCTGCATAACCGCTGGCTTCAGAAAAGAATTGTTCCAGTTCATTTATTGCATTTTGCTTACGCTCTGCTAATGCTTCAGGAGTTAATTGCACACGGCCTCCAAAACCTCTGAAGCGAGGTGTTACCGGCCAGTTTACATGCATCGCATCATCAGTTTTAATTGCGGCATCTTCCCAGTTCCACGCATCAAGCTGCACTACTGAAGAACTTCCCGCGATAGACCCCCCTTCTGGGGTAACCTGCGCCATCAATATACCATTACTTCTTAATGTAGCTGGAACCTTAGAGTCTGTATTGTAAGCAATAAGAGAACGAATATGAGGGTTGAAATTTCCAATCTCTGCAAAATCGAGAGTTGCTTTAACTGCCTCATATTCTGTTAAACCCAAATTGGTAACTGGTGCAATAAATCCCGGATAAATATGTTTTCCATCGGCTTTAATGATCAGAACATCGTCTTGTGGCGCCTGTCCATTCGCGGTAACAGATAAAATCTTTCCTCCACTAAATACAATGGTACCATTCTGGATTACTGTTCCATTGCCAATATGTAGGGTAGCTCCCGTGATTGCGATTGTTTTTGTCTGCTTTGCTGCCGGCGATATATTTGCCTGTGCGAAACAGCTTAATGTACCTGCTGCTGAAATTAGCAGCGTAAATAAATATTTATTCATGTGAGTGTGCCCCTTCCATTTCAATTAATTCTGCAGAATAATCTCCCAGTGATTCGCAGTTGTATAAACGTGGTGATTGTGGTGTAGGACGCTGTGTTTTTGCGCCTTTACTTTTACTGTCGATCATTTTTTGTGCAAGGCGTGATTTTTCCAGTTGCTGTGCTGTACGGATCTGGGCGTCTTTTTCTATGTCCCAGTAAGCGATACCGTCAACAAAGGTTTTTTCAGCTTTTGCATAGATTGATAAAGGGTTGTCAGACCAAACAACAACGTCTGCATCTTTACCCGTTTTAAGACTGCCAACGCGATTGTCGATATGAAGCATTTTCGCAGGGTTTAAGGTTACGAATTTAAGGGCATCTTCTTCTGGTACATTTCCGTAAAGTACCGACTTACCAGCTTCTTGGTTTAGTCTTCTAGCCATTTCTGCATCGTCGGAGTTAAAAGCAGTATTGATACCGATATTGTGCATAATTTTTCCATTGTATGGGATTGCTTCTGCAACTTCCATTTTATATGCCCACCAATCAGAGAAAGTTGAACCGCTAATACCGTGCGCCTTCATTTTGTCGGCCACCTTATAACCTTCTAAGATATGTGTGAAAGTATTGATCTTAAACCCAAGACTGTCAGCAACGTGGATCAGCATGTTTATTTCTGATTGAACATAAGAGTGGCACGTGATAAAGCGCTTGTTGTCGAGGATTTCTACAATTGCATCAAGCTCTAAATCTCTTCGTACTGTATTTCCTTTTACTGCCAGCGCAGTTTTATATTCTTTTGCACGCGTAAAGTCGTCAACGAAAGTTTGTTCTACACCCATCCTGGTTACCGGGAAGCGCAAGCCTGAACCAAAATTACTTTGTTTCACATTTTCTCCAAGCGCGAACTTAATAAAGCCGTCATTACCCCCGAATTTGAGTTCTTCCGGTGATTTTCCCCAGCGTAGTTTAATTAATTGCGACTGACCGCCAATAGGATTGGCAGAGCCATGCAGTAGGTGAGAAGTGGTTACACCACCAGCGAGCTGTCTGTAAATATTAACATCTTCAGAATTTACTACATCAGCAATACGTACTTCTGAGGTGGATGATTGTGCACCTTCGTTTACCCCGCCTGCAATAGCAATGTGTGAGTGCTCATCTACAATACCTGCAGTAATATGTTTACCTGTAGCATCGATTACTTTTGCATTTCCGGCAGAAAGGCCTTTGCCGACAGCTTTAATTTTCCCGTTTTCTAATAATACATCTGCGTTTAATAGGACACCTTCTTTTTCGTTGGTCCAAACAGTTGCATTTTTTAGTAATATACTTTCTTGTTTAGGGGTACTTTCGTTACCGAAAGCTACAAATGGAAAAATCAACTTTCCTGAAGCAAGTAATGTTTTAGGTGTTTCTTTTTTAGCTTTGTCCGGGTTTGCAGCTGTATATACAGCCGACCATTTTCCGAGTGTACCTCCTGCTATTATGGATTCGCCCCTAAGTGAAATTGGATTTTCTGCGCTTAGATAACCGCTTAACCTCACATCTCCTGCGGGATTCTTTTTAAGATTAAAACTGATGCCGATCCAATCACCATTACGTGTGATTGTAGCTGCTGTTTTTGTACTATCTGCTGCTGGCCTTTCAATCACTGCAGCAGTACCATTAATTTTCATAGTTAATGCACCAATGCCATCAATAGTTAGATTGTAAATACCGTTAACATCTTTTACGTTCATTTTACTAACTACAAAACGCTTTCCTTGTACCCAGTTTTCAAAAATTACGTTTGTGGGTTTAAACAGGCTATCTGACGTGATTAAAAAGTTGGCCAGTTTGCCTTTTTCTAATGTTCCGGCTTTATCACTAATGCCTATCATGGCGGCAGGAACTTCTGTCATTGCAAGTAAAGCTTGCTTTTCTGTTAACCCATTGTCAATGGCCGTACGGATATTGGTCCAGAAATCTTTCATGCTTTCCATTCCGTAAGAGGTAATGGCAAACTTAATTCCTGCTTTTTCTAAAGCAGAAGGATTGGTAGGTGCCATTTCCCAGTCTTTCATTTGCGCAAGTGTCACATTTCTGGCCTCTGCCGGATCTTCTACGTCATACGCTTTAACAAAATTTATAGGGATGATCAAGCTTGCACCTGTTGCTTTTACCGCATCAATCCGTTGATATTCGTCGCCGGTTGATTTAATAATATATTGTTTACCAAATTCTTTGGCAATTTTATCTGCACGCAATACATTCTGCCAACCATCGACTTCAAATAGTTGCGGCAGGTTTTGTTGTTTACCGAAGTTATCCAGAGATATATTATACTCTTCTTTTTGTTTAACATACCATTGTGTATCGTAATAGGTTTGTCTAAGTAAGGCAATTGACCCCATTAACGAAGTTGGGTAATCATTTTGTGAACTACCTTTGTTGAAAGAATAATTCGCTGCCGTCTGATCTTTAAGCATCACATTGTTTTCTCTTTCGTCGTTCAAGGTTACAGCTGCAGAGGTTCCGCGGGCAATCCCGTCACGATTAACCACGTTCACACTGCCAAATCCTGCTTTTCGAAGTTCTTCGGCTTTTTTGTTATCAATTGTAAAGATAGTACGGACTTCAGTTTCTGGTCTGATAGCTTCGTTCCAATTATAAGATCCTTTTTTTGTAGAAACAAAAATGGACTGTCTGCCTCCAAATCCACCAGGGGTCCGGGTAGGTTCTGTTACTCCATAAGTACTAAATGCATCAATAAGGGAAGGGTAAATGAATTTACCTTTAAGATCAATCACCACATATCCTTTTGGAACAGGGGTACCCGTACCAACGGATTGGATGGTTTGGCCTTTTACAAGCAATGTCCCATTGCTGACTGTTTGGTTAGCATTCACTACGATTGTCGCATTTGTAAAAGCAAATAACCCTGGTCTGGTGTCATAAGACCCATTTACAGGATAAGTTTGCTGACCAAAAAGCAAAGTAGTTGAAAAAACTAACGCGAGCGTAAGTAGATTTTTCATCATTCAGGATAATTTTAGTTAAGTACTTAAATCTAGTAAAAAATAGGAATTTTTGGATTTTCTATCAACTTTATTACCTGTTTGTTAAGTGTAAATCAGACATATTGCTCTTCAGTCCTTTATAATCATTATAAATTCCATTTATTAAACCTGACTTTAATAATAAAGGAAGTAATTCCTTAATTTTGAAAAAAAACTACTATGGGTATTTATGAAATCTTAAAGAGTGCACACTCTGGTTGGCGTTATCTGGTAATCATTCTGTTGCTGGTTGCCTTTATTAATGCATTAATGGGCTTTTTGGGCAAAAAGCCGTATACAGAAGGAAACCGTAAACTAAATGTTTTCGCTTTAATCAGTGCGCATATCCAATTGGTTTTAGGATTAGTCATCTACTTTATGTACGGCTGGTTCAAAGTTGATAGTTCAATTGCACAACTGCGGTACTGGAAAATGGAACACATCAGTATGATGCTGGTTGCAATTATCCTGATTACTGTGGGTAATGCACGTTCAAAAAAGGTAGACAGCGCATTAATGAAGCACCGTACAATTTTCATCTATTTTGGTTTTGCACTGGTACTGATCACCGCTGCAATATTTGCAATGGTTAAAGCTGATCCTTCCCGTCATTTATTTGGGATGTAATAATTTTTACGATTTAATTTTGGTTTATTAGATTTATTTCTATTTTTGCTACTCATGATTAACAATATACATACTTGGCAATGGCGCAGTTACTTTGAACGGAGTTTCGTCGCAGTCCTGTGTACCTTATAGTTTATCAACCTAAACCAAACCACACATACTAACCCGACGTGCAACACGTCGGGTTTTTTTGTTTTTATACCGCTCATATTTTTTGTTTCATCAGCACATATGGAAAGAATTAAGATCAATACTATTTTTAAAAAAAGACTGGCAGATACGATTACTCCGGTAAGTATTTACCTGCGATTAAGAGACGTTTTTCCTAATACGCTTTTACTGGAGAGCTCGGATTACCATAGCCGTGAAAATTCTGTAAGTTATGTTTGCGCTGATCCTGTAGCAGGGATCATTTTGCAAAATGGTAAGCTTTCTTCTTATTTCCCCGGTGGTGAAAAGGAAGTGAAAGATGAATTTATCCTTACTGATGAAATCGAAGCTTTTAAAGCAAGATTTGAAGTGACACCCGTAGAAGAGAAGCGATATATATCTACAGGGTTGTTTGGGTATTTTACCTGGAATACTGTTCAATATTTTGAAGATATTAAGTTTACTGCAGCATCTCCTGTTTCAGAAGAGATCCCATTGATGCAGTATCATATCTACCGTTATATTATTGCGATAGATCACTTTAAGAATGAAGTTACACTTTTCAAAAATAGCTTTAACGAAGAAGGGGATCAGGATCTGGAAAAAATCGAATACCTCATACAGAATAAAAATTTCCCGGAGTACAGCTTCGATACGGTAGGTGAGGAAAGTTCAAATCTGACGAATGAAGGTTTTAAGGATATTGTAGAAAAGATGAAAAAGCATATCCTTCGGGGAGATGTTTTTCAGATTGTTCCTTCCCGGGCATATAGTCAGGGTTTTTCTGGTGATGAATTTAATGTTTACCGATGCCTGCGCTCTATCAATCCTTCGCCTTATTTATTCTACTTTGATTACGGTAGTTTTAAACTTTTTGGCTCTTCGCCAGAAGCGCAGATCACCATTAAAAAGGAAGTAGCTAATATATTTCCTATTGCAGGGACCTTTAAGCGGACAGGAAATGATGAAGAGGACGCTGAGCTGGCAAGAAAATTAGAGTTGGATCCTAAAGAAAGTGCGGAGCATGTAATGCTGGTCGACCTCGCCAGGAATGACTTGAGCAGGCATTGTAGTGGGGTAGAGGTGAAATCATTTAAAGAAGTACAATACTATTCACATTTAATCCACTTGGTGTCTAAAGTGACCGGTAATTTACAAAAAGGTGTTTCTGCGTTTAAAGTAGTAGCAGATACTTATCCTGCTGGCACATTAAGCGGTGCACCAAAATATAAAGCGATGCAGCTGATTGACGAGTATGAAGGTCTTGGCCGGAATTTCTATGCTGGTGCATTGGGATACATGGGATTTGAAGGGGAATTTAATCATGCAATTATGATCCGGACATTTATGAGCAAGAATAACCAACTGCATTATAGGGCAGGTGCTGGTATTGTAGCTGATTCGATTGCGGAAAATGAGTTAAATGAAGTAAATAATAAGATTGCAGCCTTGCGTAAAGCAATTGAAATGGCTAAGGGTATTAACAATATTTAGATAAAGAACATGCAGAAAAAGATATTGGTCATAGATAATTATGACTCTTTTACCTATAATTTAGTGCATTTAGTTAACGAATTGGGCAGAGAAGCGGAAGTTTGGAGAAACGATAAGTTTGAGCTGGCGGATGTAAATGCATACGATAAAATACTATTATCGCCAGGACCAGGCGTGCCGGAAGAAGCAGGACTTTTACTGGATGTGATTAAAACTTATGCAGCAGAAAAAAGTATTCTTGGTATCTGCTTAGGTCAGCAGGCAATTGCGGAAGCCTTCGGTGGATCTCTTTTAAATCTGGGCAGGCCCATGCATGGAATAGCTACACCTATAACTGTAACTGATCCGGCTGAATTTCTATTCCATGAGTGTCCGCAAATTATTAATGTTGGTCGTTACCATTCTTGGGTAGTTAACCAGAACGATTTGCCCAAATGTCTCAAAATTACTGCGACAGATAGCACTACTGAAATTATGGCACTTAGACATGACAGTTATGATGTGCGTGGGGTACAATTTCATCCGGAAAGCGTACTTACAGAATACGGAAAACAAATGATGAAAAACTGGTTAGAAAATTAAACCTGTTGAGAAACTAAGCTGGTTGGGAAAATAAACTGTTTAGGATATTAAAATTAGACTGATGAACATATTAGATAAAATCGTAATCACGAAAAAGGCTGAAGTAGAGCTGGCAAAAAAAATGGTATCTGTTAAAGCGCTGCAATCAGGAGCTTATTTTGACAGACAGCCTTATTCTTTAAAAGAATTTATGCTGGCCTCGGAAAGAACTGGGATTATTGCAGAATTTAAACGGCGTTCTCCGTCAAAAGGAGTAATCAATGATCATTCTACAGTAGTAGAAGTTACACAAGGTTATGCTGCTGCAGGGGCTTCGGCAATTTCGGTGCTGACGGATACGGATTACTTTGGCGGCCATCCAAAAGATTTAATGGAAGCAAGGGCCGCTAATACTGTCCCGCTTTTAAGGAAAGATTTTATGATCGATGAGTATCAGATTTTTGAAGCTAAAGCATGGGGCGCCGATATTATTTTGCTGATCGCAGCGATTCTTACACCGGCACAGATTGATAGTTTTAGCCAATTGGCGAAAAGCCTTGGACTGAATGTATTGCTGGAGGTGCATAACCTGGAAGAATTAGAACGAAGTATTTATCCAAATTTGGATGCAATAGGGGTGAACAACCGTAACCTGGCAGATTTCTCAGTAGATATTCAGACTTCGTTTGATCTGGTTAACAAAATTCCTAACGAGTTTTTGAAAATATCAGAAAGTGCGATCAGCGATCCAAAGATCATCAATCAACTTAAGTCGGCTGGATTTAACGGATTTCTGATTGGTGAAAACTTTATGAAGACCCCTGATCCCGGAGCAGCAATGCGACAATTTACGGAGGAGATGATCTCGGTATAACTTTTGTATCTTTGTACTTTACAATGGGAAAAGCGAAAACTTATGATACCGCGGTTAAACAGGAACGGGCTGTCCTGGTTGGCGTGATCAGACCCGGAGAGAAACCGGAAGAAACGAAAGAATATTTAGATGAACTGGCCTTTCTTGTAGATACGGCAGGCGGCGTAGTGGAGAAGAACTTCACACAAAAAATGCTGAAGCCTGATCGTGGTACATTTGTAGGTACAGGAAAGCTGGATGAAATAAAAGCCTACGTTAAATCGGAAGAGATAGACATGGTTGTTTTTGATGATGAGCTATCACCATCACAACTACGGAATATAGAGCGTGAACTGGAAGTGAAAATCCTGGACAGGAGTAACCTGATCCTTGATATTTTTGCTGGAAGGGCGCAAACCTCACAAGCTAAAACTCAGGTGGAACTAGCGCAGTTACAGTATTTACTGCCGCGATTGACACGTTTATGGACTCACCTGGAGCGCCAGAAGGGTGGTATTGGTATGCGTGGTCCTGGTGAAACGCAGATTGAGAGTGATAGAAGGATGATCCTCGAGAAAATTTCTTTGCTTAAAGGACGGTTAAAACTGATCGATAAGCAGAATGAAACACAGCGCAAGAACCGTACAGAGCTAATCAGAGTTGCGCTTGTAGGCTATACGAACGTTGGTAAATCGACCATCATGAATATGCTTTCAAAATCTGAGGTATTTGCAGAGAATAAATTATTCGCTACACTAGATACAACGGTTAGAAAAGTGGTGATTGATAATCTTCCATTTTTATTGTCGGATACAGTTGGATTTATACGCAAACTGCCCCATCACCTGGTAGAATGTTTCAAATCTACATTAGATGAAGTCCGTGAAGCAGATATCCTGATTCACGTGGTAGATGTATCACATACTAGTTTCGAAGATCAGATTAACGTAGTAAACGAGACCTTAAAAGATCTTGGTGCGAGGGATAAAGACACAATTGTGGTATTTAATAAGATTGATGCCTATGTTAGTCCTGAGGCTGACGAGATGGAGGAAGAAGAAAAAACAACTTTAACACTGGAAGATTTCAGAAGGAGCTGGATGGCACATAATAATGCACCTGCATTATTTATATCAGCCTTGCATAAAGAGAACCTGGAAGAATTTAAACAGTTATTATATGATAAGATTGTCGAGCTACATACCGCACGATACCCTTATGATAAATTATTATACTAAAATACTAAGATCACAAAATCATGGAAAGTAAACGTCAACAGAAATTTGCTGGTGTACTACAAGAAGAATTAGCGACAATATTTCAGAGAGAAGGAGCAGAATACTTGCCAAACACACTGGTTACGATTACAAAAGTTCGTGTATCTCCGGACCTGGCTGTTGCGAAAGTATATTTAAGCTTTTTAGCTACTAATAATACAGGTTTATCCATTGCTACAGTAAATTCACATGCAGGAGAGATCCGGTATAAATTAGGCTCACGCATTCGCCACCAGGCCCGTGTAGTGCCTACCCTTACTTTCTTTTTGGATGACACGAATACCTATGTTGAGCACATGGATAAAATCTTTGATAAAATTTCAAGAGAACGTAAAGAAACTGAAGGCAGCGAAGAAGAAACAGAAGCATAATCCCGAAGATGATAGGGCCGCTTGATCAGTTTAAATTAAAATTGCTGGAAATTAAAGATACGATTGGCAACGTGGTAGATTTTAATCCATCTGCTGATCGGTTGTATACATTGGATTTAACTGCGGCAAACAAGGAACTGACGAGTGATATTTTAGATGATACATCGGCATTCTCTGATTGGGTAGCACAAACGCTGACCACTTCCAGTTCCAGATATGGAATTGGCGGATACAATGAACATCGTACGATATACACACGCAGTGCCCATTTCGATACACAAGATGAGCCCAGAAGATTACATCTTGGCGTAGATATTTGGGGCCCTGCAGGAACACCCGTCTATAATTTTTACGATGCCGAAGTACATAGTTTTCAGAACAATGATCAATTTGGAGATTATGGGGGGACAATCATTTTAAAGTATAATATCAACGATTTTCCGCTTTATGCGTTATACGGACATTTAAGTCTTGCCTCATTAAACGGACTAACGGTTGGAAAGTTCATCCCGAAGGGAAAACAATTTGCCAGTTTTGGGGCTCCAGAAGAAAATGGGAACTGGCCGCCGCATTTGCACTTTCAGCTAATGTTTGCTATGCGGGGGAAACATGGGGATTATCCGGGGGTCTGTCAGTATTCGAAGAAAGAGGTTTATTTAAGTAATTGCCCTGATCCGGGACTGATTCTTGCGTATACATTTGGCATTGCTGCAGATTAATTTCGTAAATTAGAATATGAAAAAATTACTGATCCTCTTGCTTTTATTTTCTGGTCTATGCCTAAGGGCACAGCCTGTACTTAAAGGCGGACTGGAAAGTTTTATCAATTCTAACATTATTTATCCTGGATATTCTTACCAGAACTGCGTACAGGGGGATATAAGTGTTAGCTTTAAGCTGAATAAACGCGGGGAAGTCTATTCTTCAAAGGTAAGCAAAGGCCCAGGTGTAGATTTGGATAAAGAAGCTTTACGCCTGATCAGGCTGAGTAGCGGTAAATGGACTGTTCCCCAAGATTACGATACCACCTATGTTATTATTGCGCCTGTTAACTTTAAACTGAACAGCGAGGATTGCAACAGGGTTAGCCAGGCAGAAATGAATAAAGCTATTGCGGTCTATAAAGCAAATGAAGGGCTTACGGATGCCATCCAAAATTTTTATAAAAATAAAGCCACGGGCAAATATGATGAATCAGAAGAGGGCAGGATCATAAACTTAAAAAAGGAATTGGGTTATGATGATGCTTACCTTCGGGATAAAATAGAAGAAGGCCAGAAAAAGCTGAAACAAAAAGACCGGCAGGGCGCATGTGAAGATTTTCTATTCGTTAAGTATATGGGATCTACGCTAGCGGATGAGCTTCTTGAAAAATACTGCAGATAAATGCGGATCTTATTAAAAATATTTGCGCTGCTGGATGTAATTAGCATCCTTTTTATGTCTCCGCAAATCTGGGCGGCAGTGTTTCATTACGATGAAATTCCCCAACAGCCGCTGTCTATAGCAAAGGTGATCTTTACCATACTGATTTTCCTTTCGTTGTTTATCTCTGCAATAGGGTTATTTAAGCAAAAAAAATACGGACTGGTCACTTATTATATCCAGTTTCCATTTCGCTTAGTGTTATGGGTATTTTCGATTGGATTTATTACCTTTTTACCAGAGCTTTTCCATCAGGGCGACCAATGGTTTAGTCTGCTCTTCAGAATTTGTATGATTGCAGAGTTTTTTAGATGTTATTATACTATACAGGCACATCGAACTTATTTTAGGAAGCGGGTATAACAACTGTGATGGCTGCTGGTAATAACTTGGCATTTATCTCATTTACTTTTCCTATATATTCTCCATCTACCTGAAAATGGACTTTATGCTTTGTCTTTATTTTTAAGCCCTGCGTATGAAATAATTCGATCTTTTCGGGGTTAAAAGGCAGGTTGGTAAATTTTATTTTAAGGATTTCCATGAACGAATATTTCTTTACCAGGATCACTTCAAACAAATCGTCATCCAATTTTCCTTCTGGGTTGATTTGAACTCCTGTACCATACATCGTTGCATTGGCAATGACGACCATTGCTGCTTCAGAAATAATTTTTTTCTTACCTATAGTAAACTCTACTTCCATTTTATGATGGCTCCAAAGTGCTTTCCATGTAGCTTTAGCATAGCCTAACATCCCTCTTTGGGGTAAGTCGTCGAATTTCTTAACGATGTAAGCATTGAAGCCGATGTCTGACAGATGGATGCATAATTCTCCATTTACCAATACTGCGTGGATTTCTTTTGGTGTTCCATTTATTGCAACACCCAGGGCTTCATTTACAGTTAAAGGTATTCCCAGTTCTCTTGCCATCCCATTTGCAGAGCCTGCAGGTATAATGCCTATTGGGGTTTTTGTTCCTTTTAAACACTCGGACACCAGCTTTAGTGTCCCATCCCCACCAACTGCAACTACACGATCGGCTTTAGCTTTGTTGATAGCGACGCTGATCTGATCTGTATTGCATTTATCCGGTAGTTCATAAATTTCAAACTGATGTACCTGTGATTCAAAAAATGAAGTGATTACTGTTTTAAAATCAGTATCATCACTACCTGAACCGGGGTTCACGATAAAAAGGAATTTCATCACAGCGGGTTCTGTTTTCATCAGTATTATTTAATCAGACAAACAACTAGTTCCCCGCTCTGTTTCATTTATAATGAATAAATCTGTCAGTGTAAAAGTTTATCATGGCTATGGGCATACCAACAATCTCGTGGTTTATGGCCATGTGTTCAAATATAGGGCAAAGAATACTCAAAAATATAGCGAAGGGTTTTGGGTAAATATTCTTTACCTGATCAGGTTATTTATTTTGAAACCTCTTGCTTTTGGCAAAGTACGACTTACTTTTTACGGGCAAATTGTCGATCAAACCACCGCTTATGATGGTTTTTTCAAGTTTGAATGGTCGGCTGCCAGGAATGTAAGTGCGGGATGGCACCCTGTAAAGGTAGAGGCTATTGCCAATAATGACGAAGTGCTTGCAGTAAATACTGGAGAAATTTATATTCCTCATATCACGCAATATGCATTTATATCTGATATTGATGATACCGTTATGGTCTCCCATTCTGCCACTATCGCAAGAAGGCTAAGAGAGCTATTTATTAAAAATCCGCGTACCCGAAAAACTTTCCCGGGTGCCGCGGCGCACTATAACCAGCTAGCCTTAGCTCACACCGATCCAACTACACCTAATCCTTTTTTTTACGTATCAAGCAGTGAATGGAACTTATATGATTACCTGGTAGAGACCTTCCGCTTTAATAAACTCCCAGAGGGCGCTTTTTTACTGAACCAGATTAAACAATGGAAAGGCTTACTTAAGACAGGGAAAAGTGGACATGAGGGCAAGCTTTTACGGGTGATGCGTATTCTTGACGCTTTTCCGAACCAGCAGTTTGTATTTTTTGGTGATAACTCACAGCAAGACCCAACAATTTACACAACTATAGCTGTAAAATATCCAAAGAATATTGCTGCCATTTATATCAGAAATATTCGCGTGGAAAACGAAACTGCAACGCATGTAATCCTGCAAAAAGCGGCTGATCTGCAGATTCCTGTTTGTTTATTTGCCAGCAGTGCAGAGGCAATTGCACATTCTGTAGCGATAGGGTTGATTAACCCACCGTTACAAAACAGCTGACCACATTTAAAATAATAGGAGCTGACGACTATATAAAATCGAGTGTATTAAACTGCTTATTCAAAATTTGCCCATTATTTACATCCAGCCATTTATCGAGGACCGTTCCATACACCTCTCTGAAATCTATTTTATATTTCAAATCTCCATTTTCAAGATTTGACAAATCGGGTGCCGCGTTATAAATCCCTTGTTTCTTCAACCTGCCGCCGAATAAAAACATATTGTTTGCTGTACCATGATCGGTTCCGTTACTGGCATTTTGTGCCACCCGTCTGCCAAACTCTGAGAACGTGATAACCAAAGTATCTTCCAATTTATTATTTTGATGCAGATCTTTTACAAATGCATTCATCCCTTCGGCATACTGCTGCAGCAATCTTCCTTGCTGCTGATTTTGGTTAACATGCGTATCAAAGCCACTTAGCGATACATAGTAAACTCTTGTTTTTAAGCCGGAGTTGATAAATTTAGCAACTGTTTTTAGCTGATTTGAAAATCCGCTGACCGGGTATGTATACATTGACTTATACAATTTGGAGGTATGCTGGATATAACTGGCAGAAGAAGAGGTCTCAATCATCGTTTTATATAAATAGCCCAGGTTATCTTCGTCCAGATGATCTTTTTCACTCTGAATCATTTCCCTGAAAAATGGCTCATTAGTATTTCTAAACAATGTTCCAGCATCTTTTAATGCGATACCTTTCTTTGTTCCGCCTTTCATGGCTAAAGAAAGGCTATCATCAACTTCTATTGCGGTATAAGGAAACTTGCAGGTTTCACAATTGGAATCCAGGTAGCGGCCTATCCAGCCAGTAGAAAGATATTGGTTTGCATCACTTGCCGTTTGCCAGATGTCCATAGAACGAAAATGCGATCGGTCTGGATTTGGATAACCTACATCGTTAATAATTGACATCCATCCCTGATCGTATAACTCTCTCAATGCCGCCAGGTTTGGGTGAAGGCCCTGCATATCATTTAGCTTAATGACCTCCTCCGGTTTAATTGCAATACTTTTCCTGCGCTGATAATAAATATCATTTCCAAAAGGCACAACCGTATTGAGGCCATCATTGCCACCCGATAATTGTACGACAACCAAATTTTTATACAAACTGAGCTCATCAAGGGCCAGTGCTTCGAATGGCTTCATAAAAGCAGGTACAAACAACGTTCCGGCTGCAGCAAAAGCTGCATTCTTTAAAAAATCTCTTCTTTCCATTGTATAAAGTTTTGTCCTGTGATCATTATACTATCCTTAGCAACTTAGCTCTGGCTATCTTCCTTTTGTAATTGTCGGCAATGAATAGTATGTCAATGCATCTATTTGTTATTGTTCAAATCAACACAGTTGATATTCTGGCATGCTTGTAACTGCTAAAGCTGTATATTTTAAATTCTTGTTATTGTCTACCAGATCGCTAATCTTCTTTCCAATAGCAGGCTGCAGCAGAAATGCCGCAAGCTCTGTCTGCTTCATGTCTTTAGGTAGGCTTTTAAGGAAATCTGGCCAGTTTGCTTCTGCATTTATGTATGATTTTACTGGCTTAGGTCCCGGTTTTCTGTTTAGTGCAATTACAGCCTCATCTTCCGGATCTGCTTTGCCGTCAAAATCCAGGATGCCATCATTTAGTACCAGTGACGGTATTTTTAGGCGGAGCATTAACGAAGAACTATCTATCCAGCTTTTTCCTCCCGGCCAGCCAGATACATTTGGCGGGTTAAAGAGGTACTGACCTAAGCTGGTCTGCAGCTGTATCAATATTTGAGGTTTGTGATAAGTAACCTCAAATTCACGGCTTAAGTTCACCAACAGCTCTATAGGTGATTTAATTTTGTTACCCCTGTTTTCGGCGCTATAGAACCAATCTGCCGTAAATAGTTTTTTCATCACAGCGGCAATATTGTAATGGTTACTGTAAAATTCATTTGCCAGCTCTGCCACGTGGCTTTCATCGGGGGTGTCATTTACAAAAAACACATAGAGCTTACGGCAGATAAATATTGCTGTTTCGCGTTTCTCGAGGATCTTGTCTATAATTGCTTCGCCATCAAAATTTGCAGTCTGACCAAAAAAGGTTTTTTCTTGTTCGTCATGTACTTTCAGGTTAAATACAAACTGTCCCGTTTTATTATAACTCCAGCCTGTAAATGCCCTTGCTGCTTCTTTAATATCTTTTTCTGTATAATTGCCACGGCCAAGGGTGAATAGTTCCATCAGCTCCCTGGCAAAATTCTCATTTGGGCGACCTTTTTTATTCTGTTGGTTATTCAGGTAGTCGAGCATTGCGGGCGACTGGGATACGGCTATCAACAATGTTTTAAAGCTCCCAAAAGCATTTTCTCGCTGAATATTATTTAGCTGTTGTGAAAAGAAAGGGTTATTCGACCGGCAAGCGAAATGTCCGTGCCAGAAGAGTGTTGTTTTTTCTAGTAACGGATTTTTTGTAGTGATCATTTGCTGGATCCAATCCACATTCAATGCTCTGCTTTTTACATTTCTGGCTTTAGTGATCTCTCCCCGCTGCTCTTTTTCTTCAGGGGTCTGATCTTTTTTATTATTGAGTGCGGCCAGTAAGCGTTGCTGCGATTCATATTCTTCTGCTGTTACTGTTTTCAACTCTGCCGAAGAAACAGGGAGATTAAAAAGCCTGTCAACCGCTTTATCCATTCTTTTCTTACTTAGCTGGTGTAAGTCGGCATAAGAAATACCAAACCCAGCACGGTTATAGAGATGTTTAACGTTGATAAAATTATCTTTTTTATCCATGATCTTAGCTGTTACTCACATATCTGACTCTAATAGAACGCTTAAGTTTAAAATTGTATATTTTTGGCTATGATATTTCAGTTAGCTGAAGAAGAATTGGTATTTCCGCACCCCTCATTAGCAGAGGAAGATGGTTTATTGGCTATAGGTGGAGATTTGAGTAAAGACCGGCTGGTTTTAGCTTATCATAACGGCATTTTCCCCTGGTTTAGTGAGGGAGATCCAATTTGCTGGTTTGCGCCACATGAGCGCTGTGTGATCTTTCCAGAAAAAGTGAAGGTCAGTAAAAGTATGCGCAAAGTTCTGACTGACGGAGTTTACCGGGTAACAAAAGATCAGGCTTTTGAACAAGTGATTGTCAATTGTGCCGAAACACCCAGAATAGGGCAGGATGGCACCTGGATCACTGACGATATGCAAAATGCGTACATCAATCTGCATAAAAACGGATGGGCGCATAGTGTTGAAGTCTGGTATGGAGATCAGCTGGTCGGCGGTTTGTATGGATTAGAAATCAACCACGTTTTTTGTGGCGAAAGTATGTTCAGCAGGATGAGCAATGCTTCTAAAACTGCGTTAATCTGGCTTTGCAGGAGTGGTAATTATCGGCTCATAGACTGTCAGGTGCCCAATGATCATTTGATGAGCCTTGGTGCAGAAATGATCCCCAGGGAAGAGTATACGGCAATATTACAGGCACAATAAGAAAATACCACAATATTTAACAAAGATCTCTTTGCTATATAGGTAAGGAAGAAATAACCTATTAATATCTACGTAAGATTTAAAAATATTTATGGTAGTTAGCGTTACAAAAAACTCTTGCGGTATCGCCTGTTAATTTAGTATTTCCCTGATATCTTCTTTACTTAAAGATTTGAAGAAGCTTTCTTCTGTAGTAATCAGCGAACTTGCCAGGCGCTTTTTGCGGTTCTGCAAGGCGAGGATTTTTTCTTCTACGGTATCTTTGGCGATAAATTTATAGATAAACACTTTTTTATCCTGACCGATACGGTGCGACCTGTCAATTGCCTGTTGTTCTACAGCAGGGTTCCACCAAGGGTCCAGGATAAACACATAATCGGCCTGTGTAAGATTTAGCCCTACACCACCAGCTTTAATCGAGATCAGGAATACCTTGAGCTCTTTGTTCTCCTGAAACTCAGAAACAATTTCACCGCGGTTTTTAGTCGACCCGTCAAGGTAAGCAAACGGGATTCCTTCTTTTTCAAAATGAGCCTTAAAGATCGTCAGGTGTTTGACAAACTGGGAAAAGATCAGCACTTTATGTCCCCCTTTAAGTACGTTATCTAAAGTATGGACTACATTCTCAAATTTGCCCGAATCAGACTCATAAGTCTCATCAATCATTTTCGGATGATTTGCCAGTTGTCTTAATGCAGTTAAACCCTGCAGTAACTGCACTTGTTTTTTTGCATAAGTACCATCATCCATACTACTTAGCAAGTCGTTCCGGTAAGCAGATTTAGTTTTCTCGTAATAAGAAGCCTGATCTTCACTCATGTCACAATAAAAAATCTGCTCCGTTTTTGCCGGCAGTTCTTCAGCCACCTGCTCTTTAGTCCGCCTTAAAACAAACGGCTTAATAATCGCCTGTAGTTTTTTTGCCTTATCCTCATCCTTTCTCTTTTCAATTGCCTGCACATACTCCTCATTAAAAAACGCCTGTGTGCCCAGTAAACCAGGATTAAGAAAAGTAAGCTGAGTCCACAGATCGCCTACAGAATTTTCTACAGGTGTACCACTTAATATTAACTTGTGTCTTGATTTGAGTAGGCGGACAGACTTAAAAGATTTGGAAGCGGGGTTTTTTATATTCTGGCTTTCATCCAGTATTACATAATTAAAATAAAAATCCTGGATTTCGTTTACATCTACACGCGTAATACCATAAGTAGTGATTACGACATCGTATTTTATAAATTGGCTTACATCTTTATTTCTGGCGCTGCCTGTATGGGCAAGGATCTTTAATTTTGGTGTAAATTTTTTTGCCTCGTTCAGCCAGTTATAAATCAGGGAGGTCGGCATTATGATCAGCGAAGTACTATGTGTATTGTTCTGCTCATCTTCCTCCTTCAATTTCTGCAGCATAGCCAGCGTCTGGATCGTTTTACCGAGTCCCATATCATCTGCCAGACAGCCACCAAAGTTATACTCCCTTAAAAAGCTGAACCAATTGTAGCCCGCTTTCTGGTAACTCCTTAATTCGCCTTTAAAATGCAGCGGCATCTGTGTATCCGCTATATTCTCAAAATCATTTAGTTTTTCAAGTTTGCGCTGCAGCGTAACATTTGCAATCCCATCAGCAGCAAGATCTGTGATCAGTCCGATGTGGTGTTTCTTTAATTTTAACAACTTTCCGCCATCCGACAGACTAAATAAGCTGCCATATTGTGAGAACCATTTCTCGGGAATGATTGCGATTGTACCATCCGGCAATAGAAACTCGCGTTTTTTATGAAGGATATGCTGTTTTAAGGAAATAAAAGGAATGGGGTGGATGCCAAAATATACTATTGCATTAATATCAAACCAATCATTATCCTCTTTAATTTCAAAATCGATTTTGCTGGGTGCAAATAAGAATTTTTTATTACCCGTAGACTGTTCAATAGCATATCCTTTCTCCTCCAAAATATCGATATGTTCATTTACCCAGTTCAGTACACCATAAGAAAGATCATCTCCATCGTTGGTATGGTTAAGCTCCAGGTTATAAAACAGCGGGCTTACCTTTTTTAGTCCCATTTTAACCAGCTCTGTATATTTTTGATGCTCCCATACCGTATCTCTTTTAACACGGGTAAAAATATAGTTGCTATCCTCTTTCTGAAGATGAACGGTAATTTTTTTCTCATTGCCCAACGCAAATACATAATCTCCATAAGCAAAATACAATTGAAGCTGAGAAATCCCTCCTTCAACATAAATTACTTTTAGCATGGCAGATGGTTCATGCTTCTCGGTTTTAATGTCAAAACCTTCTGCATATACGTGGTATTTTTCTATTAATGGGGCCACAAACTTCTCAAAATAAGTTTCTTCCTTAGCTGTGGGAATAGAGATATAGCGTTTGTTTAAGAATGGCACGAGCTTTTTCCCTTCAAAATCCTGCTCAAAAAAGTAGAGCACATCATTTAGTAATAACCATGCAGGTTGATTGCTTACTATTTGCGCATCTTTAAACATGAAATCAATGCGCATGCCCTGGTATTTGATAGTAGGGAAATAGCGCGTTTCTTCCTCATTTCTTCTAAAATGAAATAAGATTGTAGAAGCTTCCGCTGCCAGTTCAATTTTTCGTTCTGCTGGCCACCCGTCTTTATCCATTAAATAAAGGGATTCTTTGTCTTTAAGTATTTCCAGGACCTCCGCAAGTTTACGTTCAATTTTTGGGCGTACTGCTTCGTAGAAACCATCATTATAAAACTTACTGAAAAATTCAAATGGCCTTATAGCTTTTTTATGATACTTCTTGATCACATGGTCCTGCTCTGTTTCGTCCAGGATCTTAATGATTTTGATGTCAGACTCTGTTAAATGCCGGGTAAACTCCTTTGCTGTATGGCTAAAAAGCCGTTGGTAAGTCAGCGAAAAATCTCCTTGTGGATTTAGCTGAACAATATGTGGTTCAATTAAATAGCCTAAATACTCATGCTTACACAGTGAATATACGATTTTGCAGGGTTTAGAACTATCTACGCGTAACATGAGCTAAAAGAATTAAAAAAGGGAGATTAAGCTTATAAAAACCTTAAACATACATCAAATAAAAATTGCGGTCAAATAGAATAGGAATAAAACGTTTTTTTAACGCCTATTCGTCGAAATACGTCTGCTATTGGTCGCGTATAACCGCCTTCTAGTATAAAACAAGGGGATTTATTTGCAACATCACATAGGAGATTGCGTCTTAAATGTAAACAGGTTAATTACAACAGGTTGTATAGGCCTAAAAAAATTGAAATATGAAAACATCATTAAAAAATGTAGTATCAGCAGCCTTGACTGCTCTTGTACTATCAACTTCAGTGTTTACTTCGGTAGCTGCTGAAAAAGTTAAATTTTCGGGATTGTCATCTGTCAACCCTGAGATTAAAAAAGTTGTTGTAACTGGCAACGTAAAGGTGTTATTGGTGCAGAGTTACAACGAGTGGGTATCATTGGAAGAAGATAAAATGGGTAAGGTGTCAATTAAACAAGTTGGGCACACCTTAACATTAAGCTCAACGGAAAGAGAACCGGTAATGCTTACTGTTTATGTAAACGACCCATACCGTATAGATGTGTCTAACAACGCATGTGTAAAGACGGCTGGTACATTTAATGTGAAGCATCTTCAGGTAATGGTTAAAGACAATGCTGTTGCTTATGTTAAGGCGAAAACTGAAAGTATTTACACTGTTGTGAATGGGAATGCAGACCTTGAATTGCAAGGCTCAACTGCGAAACATTTTATTAAGACTGATGGTATCGGTAAATTGAAAATGGAAAATTTCGCCGCTTTACAAACGGATCATATGTCACACGAAAATGAGGTGGCGATGATTGCTAAACCTTCAAATTCAAAAAAATAATCGGGATCATATCTACCTTATAAACAGAGGCCATTTTTAACAATCCCAAAATAGTGTCTACATTGTAATTGTTAAAAATGGCCTCTGTTGTATTATTTACCTATCTCGGTGTAACTTCCAAGGAAACGCCTCCTTCAATTTAGAGATCAAATTTAATCCCCTGTGCCAGTGGTAACGTAGCTGCATAATTGATTGTATTCGTTTGCCTGCGCATGTATCCTTTCCAAGCATCAGAGCCACTCTCCCTGCCGCCACCAGTTTCCTTCTCTCCGCCAAAGGCACCACCGATCTCTGCACCGGAGGTTCCGATATTTACATTCGCAATGCCGCAATCTGATCCTGCGGCAGAAAGGAATAATTCTGCTTCTCTTAAATTTAATGTCATAATTGCAGACGATAGCCCCTGCGGCACATCATTTTGCAATTCAATAGCTTCTGGTAAAGTTTTATATTTAATAAGGTATAAAATTGGTGCAAACGTTTCTTCCTGCACCACCTCAAAATGGTTTTTTACTTCTGCGATGCAGGGCTTAACATAACAGCCAGACGAATAGGCATCGCCGGTCAACACACCACCTTCTACAATAAAATTGGCTCCTTCGGCTTTTCCTTTTTCTATGGCTTTACTGTATAATCCCACTGCATGCGTATCAATTAGGGGGCCTACATGATTATGCTGGTCTAGCGGATCACCGATCCTCAGCTGCCCATATGCTTTGATTAATTTACTTTTAAAATCTTCATAAATATCCTCGTGGATAATTAACCTGCGGGTTGAAGTGCAGCGTTGTCCGGCTGTCCCCACTGCCCCGAAAACTGCCCCGATGATAGACATATCCAGATCAGCATCTTTAGATATGATGATTGCATTATTGCCGCCAAGTTCTAAAATGCTTTTTCCGAATCTCGACGCTACTGTTGCCGAAACTATTCTTCCTACACGAGTAGACCCTGTGAAAGATACCAGGCCCATCCGTTTATCGTTAGTCATCAATTCTCCAACTACTTCTTCACTAATCAAAAGAGAGCTGATGCCTTCTGGCATTTCATTATCCTTCAATACTTTTGACAGGATCTGCTGACAAGCGATGGCGCATAGCGGTGTTTTAGAAGAAGGTTTCCATATACAAACATTACCGCATATTAAAGCCAATGCTGCATTCCAGCTCCATACTGCTACCGGGAAATTAAAAGCTGAAATTATGCCTACAGTACCTAAGGGGTGCCATTGTTCATACATGCGATGGTTCGGGCGTTCAGAATGCATGGTTAAACCATATAGCTGGCGGGAGAGGCCGACTGCAAAATCACATATATCGATCATTTCCTGTACCTCGCCAAGTCCTTCTTGCAGGCTTTTCCCCATTTCATAAGAAACCAATGTGCCGAGGTCCTGTTTATGTACCCGTAAAGAATCACCTAGCTGGCGCACAATGTCGCCTCTTTTTGGAGCAGGCAACCCGCGCCAGAAGGGGAAAGCAGTGTTTGCCTGTTCCATTACTGTTTCATAATCCGCTGCAGTGGCCAGCTGTGCCCCTGCAATCCTTTTACCATCTGCCGGTGAATAGCTATCGATGCTTTCTGCATCAGCAGCACTGCCCCAAATATTGCCAGTACTATAGGCCGGATTTAAATCAAGGATGCCTAAATTTTTTAAAACGGAATTGATATGAATTTGCATAACAGGTAGATATTGATTTATACAAATCAACAAAAAAAATACCGAAAGCTTCAATTAGTCCCGTTTTGGTTTCTTGACCTGAATTTTACCTTAATACAATAAAGTTGCGTTATCTTTGTATCAATTCAAGGAAACATCCAACAGCTACGAAAAAAAAATCTATAAAAGCTGATCAGCTTATTTACTGCTAAAATTAATATTATCAATCAATTACATCTTAAGTTGTTTGTATGTTGAAAATTATTTCGGTTGTAAGCTATACAATACTGTAAACTTATACTGTATTTTAGAAAAAGGGAGATGTTCTTTAATTATTCGATACAATGGAAGAGGAATTTTACTTTGATTTTAGTGATGATGCGCAACGTTCGGTAGAACGGTACGAAGAGATGTTAAGGAACCAGGATCAGTATTTTTTTGATGCCCAGGCCTTCGAGAACATTATCGACTATTATATAGAAAAGAGTGATCCTGTAAAGGCACTCCAGGTGATAGAATATGCATTAAACCAGCATCCGTATGCAGCCGTTTTTTTAATTAAACAAGCGCAGCTATATTTTATTACCGACCAAACAGAACGTGCTTTTTTCTCTTTGCAGAAAGCAGAAATGCTAGAAGCATCAGAATCGGAGATCTACGTACTTCGCGGAAATATTTATAATAGCCTGGAACGGTATGCAGAAGCACTGGATAATTTCCAGATCGCTTTGACTTTTGCCGAAACGACCGACGAAATCTTGCTGCAGATCGCTTATGTATATCAGAATATGCTAGACTATGAAAGTGCAATTAAGTATATCAAGCAGAGCTTAGAGCAGAATATGGAAAATAAAGACGGACTTTATGAGCTTGCTTTTTGCTATGATATATTAGATAAACAGGAGGAGAGTATTCAGTTTTACAAAGAATATATCGATAACGATCCATATTCTTATGCGGCATGGTATAATTTGGCTAACTCTTATCATAAACTCGATCTGTTTGAAAAGGCGATTGATGCCTATGATTATGCTATACTGATCAAAGATAACTTTGCTTCGGCGTATTATAATAAAGGGAATGCTTTAGTGCAGCTCGACCGTTTTGCTGAAGCAATAGATGTATATAAGCAAACCTGGGAATATGAAAAGCCCAATGCGGATACCTATTGTGCGATAGGAGAATGTTATGAAAAGCTGGAGCGTATGGACGAGGCGAGGGCTTATTATAAAAAATCTGTAAAGATGGACCCCAAGCTTGCCGATGCCTGGTTTGGTATTGGTGTAACGCTGAATTTTGAAGAGCGCTATTTTGAATCGCTGCATTTTTATAAAAAAGCAATCGAACTGGATGATGAGAACCCGGATTTCTGGTTTGCCATGGCCGACGCCTATTACAAATTAGGTCAGATAGAACAATCTGTAGAGGCTTATTATAAGGTTCTAGAGTATAATCCCCTCGATATTGAAGCCTGGCTGGATTTCTCTACGGTACTTTATGAGCAAGGCAGGTTATTAGAAGCGTCAGAAACTATTTCTGATGGTATAAAAAACAATCCTGATGCTGCAGAACTATATTACAGAATGGTGGCGTACCTTTTTGCACTAGGCCAAAACAACGAAGCAATTGCTTATTTGGAGACTGCATTAGTGACCGATCCGGATAAACATTACATTTTATTTGAGTATTTGCCGCAATTACAAGACAATAGGGCCATCATTGAAGTAATAAACAGGTACATTAAGTAGTTATTCTGTTTTATTAACCTATCGTGGTTTAAATAGTCTTAATTTTTTTTCACCTTTGCAGCAGATATGAATTACCCATTAAATAATATTCCAGAACGTCCGGTAAAACCTCGTGAGCACGGCTTAACTATGGTGATGGACAAGGGCCTCAGTTTGAGACAGACAGAAGACTTTATTGATGTTGCAGGCATCCACTCAGATATTGTGAAATTAGGCTGGGCTACTTCTTTTGTAACACCAAAATTGAAAGAAAAGTTGGATATCTACCGCAGTGCAGGTATTCCTACCTATTTTGGCGGTACATTATTTGAAGCTTTTATCATACGAAATCAATTCGAAGATTACATTCGTGTACTTGAGCAGTATGGGATGGAATACGCAGAAGTATCTGACGGATCCATTGAAATTGACCATGATCTGAAGTGTGAATATATCCACAAACTTTCAAAATATGTAACCGTGATCTCTGAAGTAGGATCTAAGGATGCTACAAAAATATTTGCTCCTTATAAATGGATCAAATTGATGAAAGCCGAGATTGAAGCTGGTGCATGGAAAGTTATTGCAGAAGCAAGAGAAGGTGGAAATGTAGGTATCTATAGAGGGTCCGGAGAAGTCCGTGAAGGGCTGGTAGATGAAATACTTACACAAATCCCAGAAGAAACTATCATATGGGAAGCACCACAAAAGGAACAGCAGGTATGGTTCATTAAATTGATCGGTACTAATGTAAACTTGGGGAACATTGCCCCGGCAGAAGTTATTCCATTAGAAACTATTCGCTTAGGTTTAAGAGGTGATACATTTGATCACTTTCTTAATTTAGGCAAGTAAACGGTTATCACAGCTTAGGTTATGAGAATATTCGGACTGATAGGTTATCCGCTTACGCATTCTTTTTCGAAGAAATACTTTACCGAACAATTTGAACGGGAGGGAACGGCTGATTGTAAATATGAGCTGTTCTCTTTGGAAAACATTACCGCATTAGGTCCTTTATTAACTGAAGAAACATCTTTAAGAGGTTTAAATGTTACTATCCCTCATAAAGTAAATGTTTTACCCTATTTAAATGAACTGGATGATGCTGCGGCAAAAATTGGTGCTGTTAATTGCATCGCAATACAATTCATAGAAAATAAACCTTATTTAAAAGGATATAATACCGATGCTTTCGGATTTGCAGAATCACTAAAACCTTTATTAAAAACACACCATACCAGGGCTTTGGTATTGGGCAATGGTGGTGCTGCCAAGGCAGTAAAGTATGTGCTGGACCAACTTGGGATTTCTTATCAGCTGGTAGTAAGAACAGCTGTTCCCGGTGCTATTACATACGAAGAAGTTACCGCAGAATTGATCAGCACCCATCAGCTGATTATCAATACTACCCCTTTAGGCATGTATCCTGATATTACTGCTGCGCCGCTGCTCCCTTATCATTTAATTACCAGTGCGCATGTAGCGTACGATCTGGTTTATAATCCTGAAGAAACTGCATTTTTACAAAAGGCTAAAGCATATGGTGCGGTCATTAAAAATGGAATGGAAATGCTGCATCTGCAGGCAGACCGTTCATGGGAAATCTGGAACGCCTAGCTGATGATGCCATGAAGAATTACCTGCTAAGCTGTTTATTTCTATTGGCCTGCTGCCTGTCTGCTTGCACTAATCCTGGTTATTCTCCAAAACCGCGGGGATACTTCCAAATCAAATTTCCTAAAAAGGAATACGTTAGCTATACTGATGGTTGTCCTTTCAGTTTCGACTATCCAAAGTATGCTGTAATTGGTGCCGATCAGGAGCGTGGCGCCGGACCTTGCTGGAATAACCTTAGTTTTCCGCAGTTCAATGCCCGGCTGCACCTGACTTACTATGATGTATCTTCAAAAAATGAATATGCTGGTTTAGTTGAAGATGCAAGAACATTGGCTTTTAAACATACGGTTAAGGCAAATGCGATCGACCAGAAGCTGATCAATTATCCAGATAGAAAAGTATATGGTGTTTATTACGCTATAGAAGGAAATACCGCGTCTTCAGTACAGTTTTTTCTGACTGATAGTGCAAAACATTATTTTAGAGGGGCATTGTATTTTAATGAGCGTCCGCAATATGATTCCGTTGCCCCCGTTGTAAAATTTATAAAAAAAGATATTGATCAAATGATCAGTACCTTCAGATGGAAAAACTAACCTAAACTTCAATGATTACTATTCAGCAGTTTACTTTTAATCCTTATCAGGAAAATACTTACGTTCTTTATGATGAAACTGGAGAATGCGTAATCATAGATCCCGGTGTATATGAAGGGGCTGAGCAGAATGAATTGGTTAATTGGATAAAGGCGGCCGACCTGAAGCCTGTTCTGCTATTAAATACCCATTGTCATATAGATCATGTATTTGGGAACAAGTTTGTTTTTGACAACTGGGGTTTAAAGCCTCAATTTCATAAAGGAGAATTGCCTGTGCTGCAGGCTGTACCAGGCTATGCACCGCAAATGGGGTTAAATTACGAACTCTCTCCGGAACCAGCGATTTTTCTTGAAGAAACAGGGACTGTTGTATTTGGAAATAGCGAACTGGAATTGATATTTGCTCCTGGCCATTCGCCTGCACATTTATGTTTCTATGCGAAGGAAGATGATTTTCTGATCGGAGGTGATGTCTTGTTTTATTCCAGTATCGGGAGAACTGATTTACCGGGAGGTAACCATCAGCAGCTGCTAAACAGCATCAGAGAAAAATTATTTGTTTTGCCAGATAGCGTTAAGGTATATCCTGGCCACGGTCAGCCAACAACAATCGGCTTTGAAAAGAAACATAATCCTTTTTTAAATTAACTACCTTTATTGAATAAACGATTAGTCATTTGAATACAGCCTTCTATATTGCCCGCAGGTACCTCTTTGCTAAAAAGTCGACCAATGCTATAAATATCATTTCTTCCATATCATTATTAGGCGTATTTGTAGGCAGCGCAGCATTGATTATCATTTTATCGGTATTTAATGGCTTTGAGGAAGTGGTACTAAAAATGTTTAACACGATTACCCCACAGCTGGCCATCGCTCCTGCAAAGGGCAAAACATTCGATCCGAATACGGTTTATTTCAGGCAGTTGAAGAAGAACCAGTCAATCTATTCGTATACAGAAGTACTTTCCGAAAATGCATTGCTTAAATACCGCGATAAACAGTCGGTGGGGCTCGTAAAAGGCGTAAGCGACGATTATTTAAAGAATAAAAGCCTGGATACGATTACTAAAGTAGGGAAGTTCTTTTTAACTAATAGAGAAGGTAATAACGCTGTTATAGGGTCGGCGATACAAAACTACCTTATGGTAAATCCGAATGATCCATTTTCACAATTACAGATCTTTTCCCCTAAAAAAGGATTAAGCACAAGCTCGGTTAATCCTGTTGATGATTTTACTTCGCTTTATATCCCTGTTTCAGGAATTTTTGAAGTGCAGGAGGATTTTGATAATATAGCTATAGTGCCTCTAAGCTTTGCAAGGAAACTATTGCAGGAAGAGAAAAACATTTCTTCTATTGAGATTAACCTGCAAAAGGGTGTAGATCCTGATGTTTTTAAATTAAATATACAGGAACAGCTTGGTGCAACCTTTGTAGTGAAAGATAGGATTGAGCAGAATAAAGCACTGTACAATATATTAGGTACTGAAAAGTGGGCAGTTTATATTATTTTAACATTTATTGTCATTATTGCCATTTTCAATATTATTGGATCGCTCACCATGCTGGTAATCGACAAAATGAAAGATATTGCCATATTGAGCGGACTTGGAGCGGGCAAAAGTCTCATAAAAAGAATTTTTCTTTTTGAAGGGATGATGATTACGATGTCAGGTTGTATATTAGGACTGTTTGCTGGTTTGTTGTTTTGTGTACTGCAACAAAAAACCGGGCTGATTAAGATGTCGCAAGAAACTGTAATGATGAGTAATGCTTATCCTGTAGCTCTAAAATGGAAAGATTTTTTATTAGTCTTTGTCACCGTCAGTATTTTCTCTTTTGTGGCATCAGCTTTGTCATCTAATTTGAGCGTAAAGAACATTAATCGTATAAACCAAGATCTTTAAAATGAAGTCGTTTAAACATACAGCCTTATCGTTATTTATAATGTCTGTTATATTTACTGCCTGCAGCCAGAGTCCGGCAGGAGATCATAAAAGTAATACTAAGATTATAAAAGGATTGTATAGCTACGGACCAGAAATAAAGTCTTTTACTGATTGTGAAGAGGGGCGGGAATATTGGGTAGCCGACAGCGCAAAAACGTTAGAGCTAAGCTATAGTAAATTCAACTTTGAGAAGCCTTACGAGCCAGTATATATTGAGGCAGAATGTCACATTATTAAGTCTGACAGCCTTGTCGTATCGGCCGAATTTGATTCTACACTGGTAATTACAAAATTATTGAAGATCACTAAAGCAATCCCCGACGGCCCTTGTAACCCATAATCTCTTAGGTGGTTACATACAGGTTTTCTGTTAGCGTTGGGATGATCCCTTTTTCTTGAGCCATTTTGAACAGTATATCTATTGCTTTTCTGCCTTCTTCACCAAGATTGATAGAATACTTGTTTACATATAACTCTATGTGTTTATACATCACTGCTTCGTCCATTTCCTGGGCATGACTGGAAATAAAACCAATTCCTGATTTAGGGTTTTCAAAAGCAAACTCAACAGATTTTCTGATCAGCCTGTTTACTTTAAGCTGTATCTCCTGATCAATGTTACGGTTTATCACAATTCCCCCTAAAGGAATTGCACAACCAGTTAATTTTTCCCAGTAACTGCCAAGGTCTACTATTTTATGTAGCCCTTTATCAGCATAAGTAAAACGGTTCTCATGGATAATCAGCCCCAAATCTATACGGTCGTTTAATAACGCATCTTCAATTTCTGAGAAAACCATTACCTCTTTATTCCGTAAATTGGGAAATGCAATGCCCAGTAAAAAATTTGCGGTAGTTAGTTCACCGGGAATCGCTACCGTTAAGGAAGAATTTGCAGCATGCAGCCCTTCGCTCTCCAATAACTCTTCTTTATTACAGATCAATAGCGGACCCACGCCAAATCCTAAAGCACTGCCGGCATCTAATAATGCATATTTACTAGCAACATGTGCAAAAGCATGAAAGCTCAATTTTGTAATATCCAGCTCTCCGCGCAATGCTTTTTGGTTCAGTGTTTCCACATCATCAAAAAATACTTCGAAGTCTAAACCTTCGGTGTCGATCTTATGATGGATCAACGCATCAAAAATAAAAGTATCATTAGGACAAGGGGAAAAGCCGATTGAAAGTTTCATGCCGTAAATGTAAGCAGTTCGATAAAGCCGTTGGTTAACGGTTTGTCAAAAATTCAATAGCCCAGTCGTTCAGCTGTTTGATAGCAAGACCAATTTTCCAGTTATCCCTATTTCGTTCTTCCACATAATTGGATATACTGCGGATCTGCAGGCAATCGATATTCAGCAGGCTGCAACTGTAAAACACTGCTGCGCCTTCCATACTCTCAGTTACAGGGTTAAGGCGCTGTGTGATTGCCGTTATACTTTCTTTGTTCCCATGAACTTTATTTACCGTAATGCCCTTTACTTTTGGTAAATTGGTAAGTGTTGCATCGCTGCGGTTATATTTGCTATGGTATAAACTTTTTCCGAACCCCAGTTCATCAATAGTTAGAAAATCCTCTTTGCTCTCTGCACCTAGTTCAGAAAATTCATCTGATACTACATTTAAGATACTTCCAAGTGGTATTTGGCGGTCGTAACAGCCTGCGATGCCAAGATTGATGACCAACTCGTAGATAGCAGACAGGCGCTGACCAAGTGCAAAAGCAGTGGCTGTCATCCCCACTCCGGTAACCAGCACATCGAACCCATGGGTCGTAATAAAATTGCCATCAGGCAAGTTATTTGAGGAGATTAAACCAGCTAACTCGGCTCTTGTTGCAGCAACGATCAGTATCTTCATTTAGCGAAGTTACGCGATTTTCTTATTACTGAAGCTACACAATCCTGCTGATGGCTGCTTCTAAAATGGATAACTATGCCTGTTTCATTCTGCTTTCTGTGATACAGAACGCATTTCACTATTAACTTTAACCTTTCTGCGTATATTTGTGGTCAATTACTGAAATATGATTTATATAACCCGCAAAGAATCTTTCAACGCCGCACATAAACTGGCTCGTCCGGATTGGTCTGAAGATCATAATCTGGAGGTTTATGGTAAATGTGCGAACCCAAACTGGCATGGTCACAATTATCAGCTGTTTGTTACCGTAAAAGGAGAGATTGACCCTGAAACAGGATTTCTTGTTGATTTAAAATGGCTTAAATTGATAATCAATGAGCATATTATTGATAAGCTTGATCACAGAAACCTTAATCTTGATGTAGATTTTATGAAAGATAAACTGGCTTCCACAGAAAACCTTGCAATAGCAATCTGGGAGCAGTTAATTCCCCATATAGAAACAGGCAGAGCAAAGCTGCACAGCGTTAAAATTTACGAAACCGAAAATAATTTTGTAGAGTATTTCGGTTAATAAACAACATACATGGATAATCATACACAAGATGCCCTTGATGAGGAAAACGAAGGGTATATCAAAATAGATCGTTACAATACCACAAAAACAGAACTTATTTCCAGCCACTATAAAGACATCCTTAGCCAGCTTGGTGAAGACCCTGAACGGGAAGGATTGTTAAAAACGCCTGAGCGGGTGGCTAAATCTTTGCAGTACCTTACACATGGTTACGACCTTAAGCCTGCAGAAATCCTGCGCTCGGCAATGTTTAAAGAAGACTATAGCCAAATGGTTGTAGTAAAGGATATTGAAGTTTATTCCATGTGCGAGCACCATATGCTACCTTTCTTCGGTAAAGCGCATGTGGCCTATATACCAAACGGCCATATCGTTGGCCTCAGTAAGATACCGCGTGTAGTTGATGCTTTTGCCCGCAGATTGCAAGTGCAGGAGCGGTTAACCAACGAAATCCGGGATTGCATCCAGGAAACCTTAAACCCTGCGGGCGTGGCCGTAGTAATCGAATGCCAGCATTTATGTATGGCTATGCGTGGCATACAAAAGCAAAACTCGGTAACTACGACATCAGCATTTACAGGAGAGTTTGCGAAAGATAAAACCCGGGCAGAGTTTTTGAGGTTAATTACTGCAAAGTTACATTAAGAATAATTTTTTTAGATATATACCGGTTCATCGGACCATTAAAAATAGAGTAATACGAATGAAAGCATATTTATTTCCAGGACAAGGCGCACAATTCCCAGGTATGGGGAAAGAACTTTATGAGGGAGAACTGGCCAGAGAATTGTTTGAAAAAGCAAATGATATTATCGGTTTCCGAATTAGCGATATCATGTTTTCAGGTACAGAAGAAGAATTAAAGCAGACAAAGGTTACACAGCCTGCAATTTTTATCCACTCGGTAATTTTAGCCAAGTCTTTAGGAGATGATTTTAAACCAGATATGGTTGCAGGACATTCTCTTGGTGAATTTTCTGCATTGGTGGCTGCTTCGGCAATCTCTTTTGAAGATGGTTTAAAATTGGTTATTGCACGTGCAAATGCGATGCAGAAAGCGTGTGAGCTGCAACCATCTACTATGGCTGCTATTCTTGGTCTGGCTGATGAAGTAGTGGAGCAGATTTGCGCAGAAATCGATGAAGTAGTGGTACCTGCAAATTATAACTGTCCGGGTCAGCTGGTTATTTCCGGTAGTATTGCTGGCATTGATGCGGCTTGTGAAAAACTAACAGCAACAGGAGCTAAAAGAGCTCTGAAATTAAATGTTGGCGGTGCGTTCCACTCTCCTCTGATGGAGCCTGCAAGACTAGAATTAAAAGAAGCAATAGAAAATACAACGATCCTGCCGCCTGTTTGCCCGATTTATCAAAATGTTGATCCGGTGCCGCAGACAGATCCTGAGAAGATAAAATTCAATTTAATCACTCAGCTTACTGGTGCTGTTAAATGGACGCAAACAGTAGAAAAGATGCTTGCAGACGGAGCAGATGAATTTATAGAAGTAGGACCAGGCAATGTATTACAGGGATTAGTTAAGAAAGTAAACAGAGCAGTGCAAACGAGCTCTGCAACAGTTCCGGTTTAGTCAGCTTATCATCTTCAAAACACATCCGGCGTGAATATAGGGGTTAAAATAAGATTTCTTTTATTGATTCTGGGGATATGCTGTATCGTTACGGCATTGTCGTTAAAACATAAAATTACCAATCAAGATCTGCTGACGCATGAAGCAAGTAAAGTGCAGCGGAATCTTTCGGTAAATGAGAAAGCTGTAGCCAATTTTCTTGGCGACACACAGCAACTGGAAAGGGCAAAGCAATTTCATTTAAATGAGGGCTTTGCCCTCGATTTTATTAATACGTTCAGACCAAAAAAGATTACGCTGCTCACCTATGAGCTTTCAGATCTTAAATTTTGGAGTTCATATAAGGCTATTCCTCCAGATCCGGAGAATATTCCTGAAGGGTCTTCCTTCATGCAGTTCCCGAATGGCTGGGCCGAGGTGGTTAAAAAAAATTACGGCAATTATACTTTCATTTTTCTGATCGATATCAAAGATCAGTTTAGTATCCAGAACCGATATCTCAGGAATGGCATTGTAAGTACGCTTTCTCCGAATAACTCGTTAGTACTAGCTTCTTTTACTGATGAAGATGTATACGGCATTACCAATCTTCAGGGAAAGTTATTATTTGAGGTTAAGCTTAACCCAAATTATACGCAAAGCGTTTACGCTACATTACAGATTTGGTTATGGGTAATCGGGCTATTCTGCTTTGCTTTACTTGTTAATTCCTTTTGTGTATGGCTGGTTAAAAAGGGACATCTGCTTACCGCTACCTTGATTATGCTGGTGTTTTTTCTTGGTGTAAGGGCTACTGATCTGGAATATGGATGGTTTAACCACCAGTTCACTCTCGATATTTTTAGTCCGTCCATTTATGCAGAAAGCTTTCTTCTACCTTCTTTAGGAGATTTTTTACTGAACGTACTTTCGGTCACATGGATTATACTTTTTATTTATACAAACAAGGATAAATATCAATTGCCCGCATGGATACGCGCAAATAAAACTTCAGGGTTATTTTTTCATTTGGTACTCATCATCCTGTTTTCGGGATTGGCGTTTCTGGTTAATGAAGTGTTTTTTGGTCTTATTTACAATTCGAAGATTAACTTTGATATCACCAATATTATCAACCTGAGCTGGCTAAGCTGGATCTGCATTATTATCCTTTGCCTGGTCTGGTTTAATCTTTATCTCCTTGCCAATATATTTATAGCACTCACCAAACAATTAAAAGTAACAAATAAGGAACGGTTATACTTATTTTTATCGCTTTTCTGCATGTATTTTATCTACATGCTGTGTACAGATTTTACAGTGTTCTTTATTGCTTTTGCGCTGTTCCTTTTTATTGTTTCTTATAACAGTTATATCCAGAACAGTAAGTTTTCTGTTAGCATTTTTGCGGCTATCTTCTTTTGTCTTGCTTTTATTTCTTCTATTAAGTATCTAAAGTTTAATGATATTAAAGAGCGGAATAACCGATATGTGATTGCACAAAAATTGCAGTCGTCCGATGATCCTAAGGTGCTGAACTCTATTGAAAGTTTAGGCAATGGGATTTCAAATGATCTTTTTATTACAGATTACTTTAAAAGTCCGGGTGCCGACAGGCACCTTGCATTGCAGAATTATATCAAAAAAACTTTTCTTGACGGTTACTTGTCGCCTTTTGAACATAATTTTTACGAGTTCAACGAAAAGGATTCTACTGCCCTAAAAAACGGAGATAAATCGCTTACCCATTACCAAAACCTGGTAAAATCAGGATCTGTAAAAATCTCTAATTTCTTCTATCGTTTAAATGACACTTTTGGTTACCAGAATTATTTTGGCATCATCCCTATTTTTGATGATAACCATATCCTGGGTACGTTGGTGGTCGAATTAAAATCTCAGCAGTATAATTATAATAGCCAGTTCCCCGAGATATTAATTGACGGGAAGTTGAAGGCCGACGATGACTACAGTAATTATTCGTTTGCTTTTTACAGTAACAACAGGCTGATTAAACAGGCGGGAAAATTCACCTACAAGTTGGCCAACACAGATTTTAAAGGGAAGTTCGGTGAAGCTGTGATGATGAACGACCCAGCCCTTGGCTATAGTCATTTAATCTTTACAGCCAGTAATTCGAAGATCATTGTGATCAGTAAGGAAAAGGTAAATTATATTGTTCGTCTCGCTGCCTTATCTTTCTTTTTTCTTGTATTTATCATTTTTTCTTCTGCACTATATCTGTTGATCTGGCTGCTTAAGCATATTGATGAAAGCTGGGGTGGGTGGTTTAACATCAACCGCTCGCTGATGATCAATGCCAATAAGATCTTATATAAAACCAGGATACAGCTTTCCATTGTTCTCTCGGTAGTAGCAACGTTACTTATTGTAGGGTGGTCGACGTTTTTTTATATCCGTGATGAATATCAGAAGCAGCAGGAGAATTTTATACGGGAAAAAATTAAGAAAGTCCAGCTATCTTATGAGAAACAGATTTTTGCATCAGGCTTGCCAGCACCAACAGATGAGGCAATAATAAATTTTAACCAGTTTGCAGATATAAACTCAGCATACCTCAATCTGTTTGATACGGACGGTAATTTGCTGTTTACGTCATTGCCAAAAATGTATGACTATGGGATAATCGGGACAAAAATGGGGCCTAAGGCTTATATTTATCTTAAGCTCTTGCAGCGGTCAGAATATTCCAATCCTACAGAGGCTATAGGAACATTTACGTATTCTTCTGCATATGCTCCAATCCGTAATGCACAAAATCAGACAGTAGCTTATATCGGCTTGCCTTATTATGCAAATGAGGCTGATTACCAGAGTAAAATCGGATTATTTATTAATACCCTTATTAATATTTATGCGCTAGTATTTGTTGCCATTGGTGTACTGGCAGTTTTTCTTGCCAACCAAATTACCAGTCCGCTAACGTTTATACAGGAAAGTATTAAAAAGACTAAGCTGGGGCAAAAGAATCAGCCCATTCAATGGTCGAGACATGATGAGATTGGTTCCTTGATTAAAGAATATAACAAAATGATTGCTGCACTGGAAGAAAGTGCAGTGAAACTGGCAAAGTCTGAGCGTGAAAGTGCCTGGCGGGAGATGGCGAAACAAGTAGCCCATGAAATTAAAAACCCGCTTACACCATTAAAACTGGGTGTACAGCTGTTAGATAAATCATGGAGAGAAAAAGATCCAAACTTTGAACTCAAATTTCAGCGCTTCTATAAATCTTTTGTGGAGCAGATAGATAGTTTGGCTACCATTGCATCTGAGTTCTCTAATTTTGCTAAAATGCCTGATACTAAGCTAGAAACATTATTACTTGTTCCTATTATTGAACAAAGCAGAAACGTTTTTGTCCACAGTGAAAATGTGGAAATCTATATATCAAACCTGACTAATAAGGAAGTATCTGTACTTGGGGATAAAGATCAGCTGTTGCGTTCTTTTAATAACCTGATGAAAAATGCGATAGAAGCAGCTAGTGGCAAAGACAGGTGTTTGGTATACGTAAAAATCAGTAATGATTCTGATTATGTATGGGTAGAGGTAGAAGATAATGGTAAAGGAATTGATGAAGACCTTCAAGAGAAGATCTTCGTGCCTAATTTTACAACGAAGTCTTCTGGTACGGGACTGGGACTGGCATTTGTTAAACAGGCGATTGATAATGCCGGCGGAACAATAACATTTAAGTCCGCCGCAGAAACAGGCACTACATTTTATTTAAGCTTCCCGCTCGTTTAACCCGGGCGCAGTAAAATGCACTCAGGGAATTTATTTTTGTAGCTTATTTAAGCAGCAGGGCAGCTTTACCCATAGTATAGCCATTTGCATAAAGTATCACTGAATATACTCCTTTAATAAATGGCTGCGGATTTACCCATTCCAATGAATAAGCCGTATTATCATTGTTATATGAAATAGTAATCATATCGCTGTACTGCATTTCCTGTCCATCAGCCTCAAACATATTTGTCTCATTGGCTATTAAGTTCCCTGAAGGATCAAATATCCGAATATAGATCTTATGGTAATCTTTTGCTGCAAGTTGGTTAGGAATGATATTAAAATAAGTGACCAGTTTTTTTGTGGCAGATGCTTTAGATACTTCTACGTTTTTACCACTGCTTTTTACTTTGAAAGCCATTAGTTGAACATTGAATGCTTTTAGTGCAGCACTGCTCTTCACTTTGGCATCTAATTCGGCATTCTTTTTCTCCAGACTGCTTGCTTTTGCATTAACGGTGCTGATAGAGCGTTCCAAACTATCCTTTTCAACCTTTAGGTTACTGTTTTCTTGCTCTAGCTGCAAGATGTCTTGTTTATAATCTGCTAAAAATGATCGGAGCTTTTTAAGTTCTGCCTGTGCAGCAATTAATTCTTCTTGGGTAACTTCGCCCTTTTGCAAGGCCTTTTTTAATTGTAAGATCTTTGTCCTTGCTTTTTGCTGCTCCTCCTGCAGCTTTTCTGTAAGGGCTACATTCATCAGGTTAACCTTGTCAAACTCTACTTCAATTTTTTCTACTTCTAGTTTTAGTCTGTCCTTCTCGGTACTTGTTGTAACAAAGCGTTCTTTCTCATGTTTATCTTTAAAAAAGAGGAATGCATTTGTTCCCAGTAAGGCCACAATTACTACAATTAAAAAATAAATTTTATTACGGTCTCCTTTATTAACTGGATCTTTTGGGTTTAGCATTTGGGATTAAAAATTGGGGTTCTGCCTCGAATCGTTACTTATTACCTATTCATAAAAAAAAACGAACATAGGATAAATTATATAATTTGTTGTAAAAAAAATGGGAATTTGTACAACAGGCTAGAAAAAAATCGTTTAATTGCTGGAATGGGGGACAAATGTCCGTGTATAGTTTCCCAGTTTAAATGAATTTAATATCTACCAAACCAATTAATAATGCTGAAAAAGATTGTTTTTACAATTTTAACAACGATAATTACCCCAAGTCTTCTTAACGCACAAATAACAGCAAATATTGCTCCAAAAAGAGAGTTTAGAGGTGTCTGGGTTGCTACTGTAACTAATATTGACTGGCCTTCAAGGCCGGGTTTAACAGCTGACCAGCAAAAGCAAGAGCTTATAGGACTACTGGAACAACACAAAAAATCCGGTATGAATGCCATCATGCTGCAAGTAAGACCTGCTGCAGATGCCTTTTACCGTAAATCCAGAGAGCCCTGGAGCCAGTGGTTAATGGGCAAACAAGGCGTTGCGCCAAGTCCGGGATACGACCCTTTAGAGTTTGCAATAAAAGAAGCACATACACGGGGAATGGAATTGCATGCCTGGTTTAACCCTTATCGTGCAACTATGAGCCCCAATTCGTTCATCAGTGAAGAGCACATGACTAAAAAGAGGCCTGATCTGTTCTTTGTTTACGGTGGTAAAAAGCAGTTTGATCCTGGGTTGCCAGAGGTTAGGGAGTATATTGTACAGGTAATTCTTGATGTAGTTAAAGGATATGATGTTGACGGGATACATTTTGACGATTACTTTTACCCATATCCCATTTCGGGGCAGCGAATCAACGATAGTGCTACTTTTAGTAAGTATCCAAATGGTTTTACAGCAGTGAACGACTGGAGAAGGAATAATGTAGACGTGCTGATTAAGCAACTTGATGATAGTATCCATCATTATAAGAAATACGTGAAATTCGGTATTAGCCCTTTCGGTATCTGGAAAAATAATGCAGAAGATTCTTTAGGTTCAAATACCCATGGTCTTTCCAATTATCATGAACTTTATGCCGATTCCAGAAAGTGGATCAAAGAAGGATGGGTCGATTACATCAATCCGCAGGTCTATTTTAGCTTTACCCGTAGAGCAGCTCCTTTTGGTACATTGGTAGACTGGTGGGGGAATAATACTTATGGACGGCATCTTTATATCGGATTGGCTGCTTACCTGGTAAACCAGAGGGCCGAGGCTGCCTGGCGGATACCAAGCCAGCTGCCTGATCAGATTAGATATATGCGGCAAAATAACCGTGTACAGGGAGCAGTTTTCTTCAGTTCTAAATCGTTGTCTACTGTAGCAAGGGCTGCACAAGATTCTTTACGTAACGATCTGTACAAGTATCCGGCGTTGCCGCCCCAAATGCCATGGCTGGATGAAATTGTACCAAACCAGCCTCAATCTTTTAGTGCAGAAGCTGTTTCGGGTGGTGTGCAGTTAAAATGGTTGGCGCCATTAAAGGCATCGGATGGTGAAACGGCTTCGGGATATGTAATTTACCGGTTTAATGAAGGGGATAAAATCAGTGTTCTAGATCCCAAAAATATATTAAGAATCAGCTTTGAAGAGTTTCCTTTTTTCCTGGATACGACAGCAGAAAAGGGGAAAAGATATAATTACCTCGTAACTGCGCTAGATAGATTGAAAAATGAGAGCGACCCAAGCGGGCCTGTTGGCGTGGAGGCAAGATAAGCCAGTTGTCAAATGTTCAATAAACTAAAAAAGGTGTGTGATTATTGAGTCACACACCTTTTTTAGTTTATTGAAGTAGTCTATTTCTGTGGCATCAATACCAAACGGATGTAATTATCTTCAGTTAAGTATTTCTGTGCAGTAGCTTTAGAAGACTCAACGGTAACCGCATCAATCCTTTTATTATCGCCTAACAGCTGGTTAAGATTATCACCATATTTAATCCTGTTAGCCAGGTAGCCCAACCAATAGCTATTATCGCGAAGGCTTAATTCCAATTGCCGGTGTTCTTCAGATTTGAATTTTTCTATGTCTGCAGCTGTAGCGCCATTAGTTCTGATACTGTTTACTTCTTCTAACGATGCAGTGATCAGTTTTTCTACATTAGCTGTCGCACAGCTAAAGGAAATGGTGAAATAGTAATGTGCTTTAGGCAATTTACCTACACTCAACCCAACACTCGGACTATAAACGCCGCTTTCTTTTTCTCTTAATCTTTCCAGGATCTTGTTTTCCAACGCTGCTTTTAAAGCATCCAGCTGAACATTATTTTCTGCTGTATAGTCGTAATCCCCGTGCAAGAATAACTGAACAGTTGCTTTATCTTCTAAACCTTTGTAAACAGTTTTAACCACTTTGCCCTTAGGCGGATTATCACCAAAATCAATAAAGTTCTGCGTTTTATTCAAAGTAGGTAAACTGGCAATATAAGTCTCTACAAGAGGTTTGATAGTTGCCAGGTCGAAATTACCAACAAATACAAATGTCTGCTCGCCAAGATCAGCAAAACGCTCTTTAAAGAAAGCAAAAGATTTGTCAAGGGAAACCTTGTCCAGATCTGCTATTGTATTTGGCATGCTCCTCTTGTTATAAGAAGTAAGAACCGCTTGAGCAGTATCTGCAAATACACTTTGTGGATTTGCATTTTTATTCTCCATCATTGCTTTGGTATCACTGATGTTCTTATTAAAAAGCTCTGCGTCTTTACGAGGGAACAATGCCGAAGCATAAATCATTTTAAATGCAGTTTCCAAATCTTTTGGTGCCGCACCGCCACTAAAGCCCTGGTATAGTTCGCTAATGTAAGCGTTAGCCCGGCCTGTGTTACCTGCCAATAGTTTATTTAGTTGTGAAGGGTTAAAATCTGCTACGCCGCTTTGTGGGATGAGGCCAGAGAAATCGGCCGATTGATAGTCGTTTGGATCAGCTACGGAGGTACCACCTTTAGAAAAGGACGTAAATGCAATCTGGTCATTTTTAAAATCTGTAGGTTTTAAGAATACTTTGATGCCATTGCTTAAGGTCCATTCCGTTACACCAATATCTTCTTGTTTCTTTTCTGCAGTAACTTTACCGGCAACAGGTGTTTGCGCCAATAATGGTTTGTTTACCGTATTGTCTACATAAGGTTTTACATTATCGCCAGCATGTGTTAATGCCGCCAGCAACTGTGCTGCCGTAGGCAATAATTCTTTCTCTTTTTCAGGAGCCTGTACTATTAAAATCTGATTTTCTTTAGTAATCAGCGTTTTTGCAACCGCGTTAACTTCTGCTAAAGTTACTTCTGCCAGTTCTTTCTTTGTTGTTGCATAGCTGAAATCAATAGATGAAAAAGCAGTGCCGGTAAGGAAGTTGTTTAGATATTGCTGTACAAAAGTAGCAGAGGCCGTTTTCGTCTTCTCTTTTAGTTTCTTCTCATTTCCGGCTTCTATGTTTCTTTTAACCACATCCAGTTCTGATTGTACAAAGCCAAATTTAGCCGCTCTTTCACTTTCTGCAGCACCTGCAGCGATAGCAGTAATCAGCTCTTTACCTGATTTAGCCGCAACTACGGTTTGGAAAGCATTAATTCCGCTAACCAATCCACCCTGATATGGGCCAAATGTACTTTGTGCGAAAAGGAAAGGAGCATTTCCCTTTTGCATGATTTCCTGGAAACGTGCAGAAAGCATAGCATTGATCATGGTATAAACCATGTTTTTTCTAAGGTCTGCAGTAGTTTTGGTTACATGACCACGTTGTTTGTACATTGCCATTGCAATGTTAAATTGCTGCTCTGGGTCGGTAATAATCTTTATTAGTGGTTCTTTGTTATCGGGCAGGTCGTATGTTGGTCTTACTCTTTCCTTTACCGGATTTTTTAATCCTGAGAAGTTTGCGATGATTAGTTTTTCTACTTCATTAACATCAAAATCTCCTACAGCAATGACCGCCTGCAGGTCTGGTCGGTACCAATCTGCATAGAAGTTCTTAATTTTGTCGTGCGTAAAGGTCTTTAGCAGATCGACTTTACCGATAGGGATACGTTTTTCATAACGGGAGTCTTTTAACAAAATTGGAAGAAGCTGTTTGCTCATTCTTTCCTGTGCATTTTTGCCGCGCTGACGGTCCTCTTCAATGATTACACCACGTTCCCTGTCAATTTCTTCTCCATCCATTGTGATCTTTCCAGCCCAGTTGGCCAGGATCTGGAATCCTGTTTTAAAGACTGCTGCACTATCTGTAGGGATTGGAAGCTGGTAAACTGTTTGTTCAAACCCAGTGTAAGCATTGAGGTCGGCCCCAAAACGTACACCAGCTTTTTGCAGATAGTTGATGATCTCATTTTTCGGAAAATCTTTTGTTCCGTTAAAAGCCATGTGTTCTGTAAAATGTGCCAGTCCCTGCTGATCGTCATTTTCCATCAGAGAGCCGATACGGTTGGCAAGATAAAGTTCTGCCCTGTTTTTAGGTTCTGTATTTTTCCTGATATAGTACGTTAGTCCGTTGGGCAATTTACCGGTTTTTACATCCGGATCGTTTGGAATTGCCTTTCCATTGGTAATAAGAGCCGACTGTTTAGGTTGAACAGTCTTTTTTTGTGCGAGTACCGGGCTACTTAATGCAAAGATTGCAGCAGCGCCCAATATCAAAACATAGTTTGTTTTTTTCATTGGTAAATATTTTTTGTTTTTTAAGGTTATGAAGGTATCATAATCTTTTCATTACTTTTTGAGCGTGTAAGATCATGATTGCTTCAGTGGTTGCAAGCTTTATGTGTTAATTACAAGCTAATAGGCAGCTAAAATAGGGATATTGTTACACCTTGATGATTATTTTTTTTCTGTACATGATCCATAAAATGATAAACCAAAATAAGTTAAAGCATATTGCCCATGCCAGGGAAGCATTTAGAGGTGCGAAATTAGGTTTAAAATAGCTTTCGTATATCCATGATTGGAGGCCGGTTTCAGTACCTTCCGAGTTGCTGACCTTAATCATGTTTAATATGCGGGGAATTAAGCCTGATAGAAAAAATACAGTGATTGCATTTACCCCGTAAGCTATAAAAGGAGGGGTGAAGGCCGCGTATTGCTTAATGTCGATGATCCAATAGGCTAATGCAAGTACGATAATAGCTAATCCGCCACAAAACAATACATAGGAACTCGTCCACAATGACTTGTTAATGGGAAAAGCTAGTCCCCACAGCAGGCCTAAAACCACTGCTGCAATACCTGCAGAAAAAAGCCAGCATATTTTGGTAGGCTCATCAATATCTTTTCGCTTAAGATAGATACCAGTTAGCACGCCAAATAAACCGGTGGCAATTGCAGGAAAGGTGCTTAGGATGCCTTCCGGGTCCCATGTTTTTGCCGACTTCCATAAATGGGCCTCCGTTAAAAGCGTTCTATCCAGCCATGCGCCGAGGTTTGTCTCTTTTTCCAGGTTAGAAAAACCTACTCCCGGTACAGGAATGAAAGTCATCATTACCCAGTAAACAGCCAGAATAATTATAGCTATCCTAAATAAGCCTCTTTCAGCGTTCTTGAGGAATAAAACCGAACAAATAAAGAATACTACAGCTATACGCTGCAGTACACCTGGAATCCTTACCGTTTGAAAAGCTTCAACGGGATCTGTAAATACTTTAGGGAACAGGGAAAGAAAGAGCCCTAATGCAAATAAAATCAGGGCCCGCTTAAAAGCCTTTAATATCGTTTGGTTATGGGTCGCCGGATTATTTTTCTTGCTCCCCATTGCATACGCTATAGAAACACCTACTATAAAAAGGAAAAAAGGAAAAACCAGATCCGTTGGCGTACACCCATTCCATTCCGCATGTTCCAGCGGACTGTATATATGGCCCCAGTCGCCCGGATTATTTACCAGGATCATAGCAGCTACCGTAGCCCCCCTAAAAAAGTCGAGCGATAACAATCGTTTACTGCTTTTGTCCATATTTATATTTTTAAAAGATTTTAAAGGCTAATTGACCCTTTTAGAACAGCTATTTCAGAATAATTAAGAGTTAAGTAAATATAAAAAAGTATTTGATGAATGAATCAGGCCGTTAATTAACTATCTGCTGTTTTTTTTCATATTTTTGCAGGAAAGAAATTGACTATGGCAAGCTTTACATTAACGACTGAAACCGCACAAAGAGTAAAAATCAAAGTTTTGAGAAAATATAGGGACCTGGCAAAAGAGAACCTTCCATTTGCTCCAGGACAGGAAGATCAGTTGGTGGACCAGTTAACACAGCTCTTAAAAAGAGATGTTAAATATGTAGAGTTTACCATTAATAAAGCACTTGCAGACCCTGATGGGAACCGGTTATAATTAACCTGCCGGCATAGGCGATAAATTAGGCCAGCTTAAAGGTAAACAGCAATAAGAACCATTAACAAAGGAAAATGTATTCTAAATGAAAAAATATAAGATTGCATTCTTACTCGCTCTTGCTATAACAGCAACCCTGACCTGGTCTTTTAAGGAAGACTTATTCCTCGTTTCTAAAAACCTCGATATTTTTGCTTCACTGTATAAAGAAATCAGTGTCAACTATGTGGAGGATACTAACCCGGGCGACCTCATGAAGACTGGTATCGATGCGATGCTGGATACGCTTGATCCGTATACTACTTACGTTCCTGAATCGGAAGTAGAAGATTATAAATTAAAATATGTAAGTACCCAGTTCGGAGGTATAGGCATCAGCACTGTTTTTATTGGAGGTAAACTATTTGTTAGCGAGGTGTCTGAAAATTATCCGGCATTTAAGCAAGGTATAGTTGCGGGCGACGAGGTAGTGAAGATAAACGATCTTGATATTAAAGGCAAAGACCGTGCAGAAGTGAGCCATTTACTTCGCGGCCCTCGCGGTTCATCATTGAACTTGTTGCTTTTGAGATCTGGAGAACAATTGCGGAAAGATTTGATCCGTGAAGAAATCAGGCAGCCAAACGTTTCCTATTCGGGAATGATAGGTGATATTGCCTATATAAGACTAGATAAGTTTTTAGAAAATGCTGCACAAGAAGTTAATGATGCAGCAGTAGAATTGAATAAGCAACAGCCTAAAGGTATCGTTCTGGATCTCCGTTATAACGGAGGCGGGATTTTACAGGAAGCCGTTAAGATCGTTAACCTTTTTGTAAACAAAGACATTGTTGTCGTAACCCAAAAAGGCAGGAACCCCGAAAAAACAATTAACTATCGGACGAACAGTATGCCACTCTTGCCCTCATTGCCATTAGTCGTGCTGATTAATGGATCTTCAGCTTCTGCATCAGAGATTGTTGCCGGGGCTGTACAGGATTTGGACAGGGGCGTAATTGTCGGACAGCGCAGCTATGGTAAAGGGCTTGTTCAGCAGACCTTTAACCTTCCTTATAACAGTTTAGTTAAAGTTACGGTCGCAAAATATTTCACCCCATCTGGAAGATGTATCCAGGCCATAGATTATTCGCCTAAAACTGCTGGAAAAAATAATGGCAAAATGGCCGATTCCTTATTGGTTAAATTTAATACCCGTACGGGGAGAAGTGTCTATAATGGAAGCGGCGTATATCCCGATGTACAAATTGAGGCAAGAAAATTAAGTCCTTTAACCATCGCATTAGTCACTAAAAGTATGTTTTTTGATTATGCGAATGCCTATAAAAAAGAACATACTACTATTTCCGGACCTGCCGACTTCCATCTGACTGATGAAGAATATGCAGATTTTGTAAATTCGCTTGATGGAAAAGACTATTCCTATACTTCCGCTTCTGAGCGGCTGCTTTCACAACTTAAGTTAGAAGCAGAAAAGGAGCATAAGCTACCAATAGTTAAGGGGGACCTGGAAAACTTAAAGACAAAAATGCTGGTTGCAAAAAAGACCGAGCTGATGCTTAATAAAGCAGAAATCAAAAGAGTATTGGAAACCCAGATCGTAAGCCGTTATTATTATGAAAAGGGGAGGATTGTGCAGGCGTTCCAATATGATCAGGATCTGGATGCAGCTAAATCAGTATTGGGCAATTCTACTAAAATGCTTACCATACTTAAAGGAGAGGGTACTTATAAAACGATAGGAGATCCTGCAAAAACGATTGCAGGATCTGATAATGATTAATTAGGTACCGTGAAGTTTAACCACTAAGCCGTCCATATCGTGGCTTAATTGTAACTGGCAAGCTAGTCTTGAATTTGGTAAAAGATCTGGTAATGTATCCAGCATGGCATATTCGTCATCTGTCATTTCCTTCAGCTTATCTTCACCTTCTAAAACATCTACACAGCAGGTAGCACATAATGCCATCCCTCCGCAGGTAGCTAAAATATCATATTCACAAGCCTTTAGATACTCCATCAAGCTGAGGCCCATATCTACAGGGGCTTCTAGCGCAGTTAAAGTACCGTCCGGATTCTGAACGTGTACCATAATATTATTTTCTTCCATTATTAAAATTCAGCTACTCCGTTAACAGTAGTATATTTCATTGTATATTTAACACCAGGGTTCATGTACTGGTAAGCACTGTGGCTCATTAATGCTGCCTCATGGAAACCGCAAAGAATAAGCTTTAACTTATTTTTATAAGTATTGATATCTCCAATTGCGTAGATACCCGGGATATTAGTAGAGTAATCATCAGTATTAACTTCGATTGCACTTTTATTGATATTCAGGTTCCAGTCTTCAATTGGGCCTAATTTCGGACTTAATCCAAAAAGGGGGATCAAATGATCTGCATGAACTGAGGTAGGTTCTAAAGTTTTGTTATGTACAATCTCTACAGTTTCTAGTTTCCCTTCTCCCGATACTGATTTAAGATTACTATTTAAAATCAGATTGATCTTTCCGCTTGCAGCAAGTTCCATTACTTTATTTACCGAATCCGGAGCACCACGGAAGCTTTCGCTGCGGTGAACAAGCGTTAACTCATCAACTACATCAGCAAGGAAAATCGTCCAGTCCAGCGCCGAGTCACCACCACCAGCGATAACCATTTTCTGTCCCCTGTATTTTTCAGGATCCAGGATCATGTAATTTACACCTCGGCCGTTCTCAAACTGCTCTAATCCTTCTACAGCTGGTTTACGGGGCTCAAAGCAACCTAAACCGCCAGCGATAACAATAACTTTGGCTTCTATAACAGTACCCATATTTGTTGTTAGCACAAAATCTCCTTCACCACGTTTCTCTAAACCTTCAATACGCTCGCCCAAAGTAAAGCCAGGGTGGAACGGTTTAGCTTGTTCTAACAAATTATCTACCAGTTCCTGAGCTAATACGCTAGGGTAACCGGGTATATCATAAATAGGTTTTTTCGGATAAATCTCCGAAAGCTGACCACCTATCTGAGGTAAGTAATCAATTAAATGACAACGCATTTTAAGTAAACCTGCTTCGAAAATGGCAAACAAACCTACGGGGCCTGCACCAATTATGGCTATATCTGTAGAAATCATGTATTTAAATTTGTTGCGAATTTACAAAATTAGTTTGTAATGGTTCTGAATTGTATGAAATTGGTTTAAAATTGAGTTAAATCTGACAATATATACGGATTTAATGGAATATGGAGGGTTGTCCCTAAATCGCTTGTTAATACTTAATTTACTATTTTCGGTAGGGTAGATTCAACTAGTTCACTATCTTTGGTCTATTGATGACAAAGAACATATATTTTGCCTCTGACTTTCATTTAGGTTCTCCCAATCATGCGGAGAGCCGTATACGCGAAGATCGTATAGTACGTTGGTTAACTTCTATTGAGGCCAATTGCTCTGAGTTGTTCCTGATGGGGGATGTTTTTGATTTCTGGTTTGAATACAAAACGGTTATTCCAAAAGGTTATATCCGCTTACAAGGAAAACTTGCGGCAATGTCTGATGCAGGAATCAAAATCTATTTTTTTAAGGGTAATCATGACATGTGGGTGGATGATTACTTTACCAGGGAGATGGGAATCCAGATCGTTAGCGATGAACTAGTTATTAATAGAGGAGGAAAAAGTTTCTATCTCCACCATGGTGACGGATTGGGACCTGGAGATGCAAATTACCGGATTCTGAGGAAGATTTTCAGAAACCCTGTTTGCCAATGGTTGTTTTCGGTATTACCACCCAGGATCGGATTAGGAATTGCCAATGGATGGTCAAGTAAAAGTCGGAAGATCAACGTGTTAATAGAAGAGCCTTTTATTGGTGCAGAGAAAGAATGGCTTGCTATTTATTCCAGGGAAGTATTGGAAAAACAGCACTATGATTATTTTATCTATGGACATCGCCACCGCCCGATGATTATTAACCTAAATGATAAAAGTCAGTATTATAATACAGGGGAGTGGTTTACCTACAACTCTTATGTGTTTTTTGACGGCAAGGAATTGCACCTGGAATATTTTGAAAAGTCTGAAGATTAAATAAAAAGTCCGAATAATAAATACCTGTTAAGGTGTGGCTGATAAATTATTAGCTGCATTAATTGAAAAACCTTATTTTTGTAATCCTATAAATACCAATTGCTTTAGCGCATCTTATGATATAGTTGATCCCGATAGTTTAATGCGGGTTTTATGTGTTATATCAGTTTGATCAGCAACTGCAATTATTTGTTTTCTGAATAAAAAGAATATGTTAGAGAAATTAGAAGCTATAAAAATCCGCTGGGAAGATGTCGAGGAGCAATTAAGCAATCCTGATACCATGCAGGACATGAAGCGTTTTGCCCAGTTAAATAAAGAATATAAAGATCTCACCAAAATCGTAGAAGAATATAAGGTCTACAAAAATGTGATGAGTAACATTGATGCCAATAAGGAGATCCTGAGTACTGAAAAAGATCAGGAAATGCGCGAAATGGCTAAAGAAGAACTTGACGGGTTATTAAAACAACAAGAAGAAATTGAAGAGCGTGTACGTTTAATGCTGATCCCTGTAGATCCGGAAGATGCTAAAAATGCTGTATTCGAGATCAGAGGCGGTACAGGTGGAGATGAAGCCGCATTATTTGCAGGTGATTTATACCGTATGTACAGCCGTTTCTTTGAGCAAAAACGTTGGAAAGTTGAAGTTGTGGATGTTACTGAAGGAACAGCTGGTGGTTACAAAGAGGTGATCATGAAAGTTTCTGGTGAAGACGTTTACGGTCAGTTAAAATATGAGTCTGGTGTACACCGTGTACAGCGTGTGCCTGATACAGAAACCCAAGGTCGGGTACATACTTCTGCAGCATCAGTTGCGGTATTGCCAGAGGCAGAAGAAATCGATTTTTACCTGAACCCGGCAGATATTGATCTGCAGACTTCCCGCTCAGGTGGTGCAGGTGGACAAAACGTAAATAAGGTAGAGACTAAAGTTCAGCTTACCCACAGACCTTCGGGGATGGTGGTAGTTTGTCAGCAGGAACGTTCACAGTTAGGTAACCGTGAGATCGCGATGGAGATGCTACGTAGTAAGTTATATGATATCGAAGTGCAGAAGAAAAATGGAGATATTGCTGCAAGACGTAAGACTATGGTGTCTACCGGAGACCGTTCAGCCAAGATCAGAACTTACAATTATCCACAGGGAAGGGTTACTGATCACCGTATCGGATTAACGCTTTACAGTTTAAATAATGTGATGGATGGCGGCGTTCAGGAGCTAATTGATGCGTTGCAGTTCGCAGAGAATGCAGAAAAGATGAAAGAGGGCTCTGTGGCTTAATGAGTTAGGTTTTATTTGAAAAATACTTGTTATTTTAATTTTGTAATGTAATTATAGTTCCTATATTTGCATTCCCGAAAGGGACAACGGACCGGTAGTTCAGCTGGTTAGAATGCCGCCCTGTCACGGCGGAGGTCGCGGGTTCGAGTCCCGTCCGGTCCGCTAAAAAGCCTTAACTTGTAATAGTTGAGGCTTTTTTGATTTTAAGACCTTCTGAAGTTTTCGGATCAAGTTATAAACTTATGGAGTAGTCGATAAATTTCTAGCTTTGGGTTTCCTATTTATTACTTGATGCAAGACGGCTACGAGACTTTAATAGCTTACTACTTCCCGATTTTTGGAACACCAGCTATTAGAGAACTTATCTAACGGCTTCATGTTCAGAATTATATTTAGAGCTATAGAGAGTAAAAAGCAATTTTGTTAAAGTTGGATACATTCATTTCCTATGAGTTTACACTATTTTCGACAACGAGACCGATTTGATTTTTCTAAGAACACACTAGATATTGGTATACACTGTGAATGAGTTTTTTAACGATGATACATCAAAAGTGTTTTTTTAGGTTCACTTTTGCAAAAGGCCGCGTTAAAACAGCAGCGGTTCCAAAATATTTCAAGCCCTTTGGTCTTGAAAGGCTAGATGTTTGTCTACTGATTTTTAAGGCATAAATCATCTTTCTCTACTTGCTTCATTGCTGAACTTCGCAGATATAGATTTAAGCCAATATGTTATAGGTCCTAAATACCACCTTTTTGAAGTCACATTCTATTTTTATACGGAATAAATGGAAGTAATAGAAGATTCAAACGGAGAAATTACGATTATCCGTAACCAAAAATTTTTATTTATTCAGAGGGTTGCATAAAAATTGGCTAAACTTATAGAAGCAAATCAATCATAACTATCATTTCATGAAAAAAATCATCATCGCGCTGTTCTTGTGTACTACCAGACTCTCTACATCGGCGCAGCAACCAGTTGAACAGTTTTTCGAACATACACCGATCCTGCATGGTGACAGTGTTGTTTTTCCCTTAACGCTCGTGGATGCTTTTCCTTTTGTGTCCGTAGAGGTAAATGGAATTCAGGGGAAATTTATGTTTGATACCGGACTTAACTCGGCTATAGACATTAATGATAACGCTATACACTTACCCGGTAAGAAACCTCTTAAGAAAGGTCAGGTCGGCAGCGGGCAATCCTTCATTCAGAATATAAACGATACCATTGCGGAAGTTAAATTTAAAAATGGTCTGACCTATCATAACCTCTTGAACATTCCTAGTGCAAATTACGATTTTCTGCAAAATAACATCACCCAGGAATGCATCGGATATATTGGCTATCATTTTTTTGATGGATATCTTTTCAAACTGGATTATCTTAAAAGAAAACTCACATTTTATAAGATCACTGAAAATCGGAAGTTGTCGAAGGATTTCTTGAAGGGAGAAAAAGTATTAGCCATCCTCAACTTTGAAATTAGAAGGCTGCCGAACCACCCGTTGGTACATGTAAAAATAGGGAACAGTGATCTGCTGGGTTCATTTGATACAGGCCAGTATGGCCTGTTGCAGTTAGCAGAAAAAACGGAGAAAGAACTAAAAGATAAATCACTGGTGATCCCAACCGGTATTGATGGCCATAATGATCCTCAGCTAAATGTGAGTCAAATTTTAATCAATGGAAAGTTTAAAACAAGTTTAAAAGGAATCTATCCATATACCTTTGAACAAACGGCGCCATTTAGAAAAGGGATGGAGATTCGAGAGGAAAGCTACATATGTTTTGGATACAGATTTTTAGAGCAGTATAAAACAGTCTGGGATTACGAAAGTAAGCGAATATATGTCCTAGAAAAATAAGCCTGAGCATCAATTGGTTTATAAAAGTTCAATAGGCTACGATAAAACAACAAATTGTGATACTTTCAATATTGAAAATTTGCTTTAGTGAAAAGCATGACTCTGCTCACGTAACGGTTAAAACGGATTCATGAATTTGGCCAAATGGATCTGGCAAAAGTCTTTTCTCTAGAAAACTTACGGAATCTGATTATACTGTCTTTGATGGGGACAAGCACCTTACCGAGTTTGCCAAGAAGTATCCAGAAATCGGGAGCGACGTGCTGTCGAATGCGGTCAACGAACAGGTTTTCAAAGTAGAGAAGTTAAAAGCCATTGCTGAGCGGAAAAGCTACGCATTTGAGACAAATTTCAGTGCATCGAATCCAATGGAAACTGCAAATGAGTTTCGTCATGCAGGATATGAAATACATCTTATTTTTATGGGGCTTAATTCAATTGAGGAATCCATACAGCGTGTCGAGCACAGAGTCAGGCTAGGCGGTCATAAAGTTGCTGAACCTTCCATCCGATATAATTATGGATATGGCTTCAAAAATCTTTACACCTGTTATTCCAAGGGAGATATTGTACATTCTGGATGGTCAGTTACATCTTGAAATAAAGGACTATCCTGAATGGGTGGCACCATTGCTGGAGAGATTATAGTGGCTATTATGTATCAAATTATCAGTATATTAGAACCATAGCATTGCAGATATATTGTACTATGAAATTAGTGAGTAATTCATGGTCACTAGTCTAAAAAGCTTAAAAACGTCATTTAAAGGCTGTTTAGCTACTTTCATAGAGACCCGTCCGGTCCGCAATATTTATCTTGAAAACATTGAAAAGCCTTTAATCGTAAGATTAGAGGCTTTTTATTTTTCGTGGACAAAATTGTTTACTTCTTTAACAACTGTCCAAGCTCGTCCATCTCATCCATTTTTCTTTTTAAATGGGCCAACCGCTTCAAATCAGCCACAAACCTCGACGACATTGTAGACCCTTCCATCCATTATTGAAATCAACGTAGTCAATATCAAACTTTCATGATCGGCCAAAATATTTCTAGTAGTTTAATGCTAATATCAAACACAAGGTTAATCTTAAAATAAATAATTGACTTAACTGCAAGGAAAAATATGGTTTCTTAAAGTGGTTTGATATCAAGACTATTTATATATCTTTACCCCTATGTCTCTCATTTTAAAACTATTTATCAACTTATTACAGTTGCTATTACTTTCTATAATAATTTTTTCTTGTAAAAAAGACGGATCTGCCCAAAGTGGGGACCATGTTGTAATACTCGGCAGGGGAAAAGTATATCTCGAAAGCGATGCCCAAACTATAAATTTATTGTGGACAGAAAAAGGGGTATCTACAGATTTTGTTCCTAATAATTACGGGGGAGTTAATATTACTGGTGTTCATATATCACCGGCAAAACACAACCTGGCTACTATTAATTATATTGGTTCCGTCCAGATTTCAGGAAAAAATAGAGTTATCTATTACATCAATGGGGAAAGAAAGGTATTATCTGAATTGGCAGGACTGGAACTCACTATTTTTATGGATGAAATTATAACTTCTACTATCACAGACAAATTTGGAAATACCTATGTTTATTGTACGGCTAATAACTACAACTCGTTCTATTTTTATAAAATTTCATCTGATGAGAAAATCACAGTAAAAAAAATTCCGGCGTATATTTCTGCGCCTATTGAAGGAGATGACGGGATACATATGGTTCGTGTTGCAGATGAAAGGGGAACTTTAAGCGGTGTTCATATGAAGGAAGATTATAGCTCTGAAAGTTTTTCCTTTAACCATGGTAATAGCTTTAATTATATAGTTGAGAAGTCCTTTTTCAGAAATGGGAAGATATTATTCTTCGTCCGGACAGAAAAGCAACGCATATTGTCTGGCTATTTACTTCTTACAATAGATCCAAAAACAGGAATTTCCGTACAGCAGAATTTGAATTTACCTGGAAATAACCTGATTTTTTCTGAAGGGATTATCCGTAATAATATGATATATATTACAGGATTTACTAATAATATTAATAGACCATTTTATATATCAATCAATACTGATGATCATTCGCAAAATCTAAATGTCCATACTGATTATTTGGAAATCAAAACGGAGCACCGATATGGTTCAGCGTTTCATATTGCATTGAAGGGGACTAGGGTTTTTGTGTCAGGCTTAAGTGGTGAAAACACATATGAAACTTGCTATTGGGTCAACGGGAAACGTATAAGTTTAGCTCATCCTGATAACTTCACAACCTATCCCGCATTCATGCTAGTTTATTAACAAGTCTAATTATATAGATGAAATAATCAAATAAACTTTTAGTACTACGGTTTGAGGAATAAAACCACTATTTTCATAACTCCAAATATAGACCAATGAAAATATTCAATACCACATTTCTCAAAAACATTTTATTATCTGGATTACTCCTTATATCAGTATATGTTGCACAGGCTAAGGTAGTGCTGCCTGCTGTTTTTAGTGATAATATGGTGATACAGCAAAAAACCAATGCTGCAATATGGGGTAAAGGAATGCCAGGCCATGGTATTAATATCACTACAACCTGGAGTAATAAGATTTATTTTTCTAAAGCTGATAAAGATGGAAACTGGAAGATCATCCTCATCACTCCTTCTTATGGCGGACCTTATAGCATTACTATCTCAGATGGTGCAGAGTTTACCTTAAAAAATGTACTCATTGGAGATGTTTGGGTATGTTCCGGACAATCTAATATGGAAATGCCCCTTGCAGGATGGGGAAATATCAAAAATTATAAAGCAGAGATCGCAGCTGCAAAATATCCTAATATCCGTTTGCTGCAGGTTAATCATATTACAAGCAATGTCCCGCTCGACAACGCTAATATTGCAAACGTTGGCTGGCAGCCTTGTACACCTGATAATATATCAGGCTTCTCTTCTACCGCTTATTTCTTTGCAAGAGAGATTTACAAAAAAACCGGGATTCCCATTGGTTTAATCCACACTTCGTGGGGCGGCACAGTTGCCGAGGCATGGACAAGCAGGAGTACACTTCAAACACTGCCTGATTTTGCTGCGGCTGCAAATAAAATTGCGGAAACTAAAATGAGCAAAGACGGACAGGATTATGCTCGTAAACTGATCGCCTGGCAGAAGCTGGTTGTAGAAAAAGACCGGGGGTATCAAAATGGAAAAGCAATCTGGGCAAGTACCGCTTTCGATCATTCTCAATGGAAGTCTATGATGCTACCTGATTTTTGGGAACAATCAGCATTACCGTATTTTGATGGTGCAGTCTGGTTCCGGAAAAAACTGACTATTCCAAAATCTTGGGAAGGCAAAGCAATTAAAGTTAATTTAGGGACTATCGATGATCAGGATATTGCTTTTTTTAATGGGGAGCAAATAGGGGAAAGTAATGGATATGATAGGCGTCGTGTTTACACTGTACCAGCCAGTAAAGTTAAAGCCGGAGAAACGGTGCTTTCTGTAAGAGTATTTGACAGTGGCGGAGGTGGCGGAATTTATGGCAGCAAAAATGTACTTTCGCTGACGTCTGCTGATGGTAAAAGGATTTCTCTGGATGGAGAATGGCAGTATAAGATTGGATTAAACCTACAGGAAATTGATCCTAAGCCTGTAGCCGAAGATGGCCCGAACAGAGCAACAGTGCTATATAATGCAATGACTAATCCTTTTATCCAATTTTCTATCCGCGGGGCAATCTGGTACCAGGGTGAAAGTAATGCAGATAGGGCTGTTCAATATCAAGAGCTCTTCCCTGCTATGATCAGGGACTGGAGAAAAAAATGGAATATAGGAGACTTCCCTTTTTATTATGTACAGTTAGCTAATTTCATGAAGAGAAGTGACCAGCCAGGTAATTCTCCATGGGCAGAGTTGAGGAATGCACAGCTTAAAACGTTAGCACTGCCAAAAACAGGGATGTCAGTTTCTATAGATATTGGGGAAGAAAAGGATATCCATCCTAAAAATAAACAGGAAGTTGGAAGAAGACTAGCATTAATTGCATTAGCTAAAACCTATGGTAAAGAGGTTGTTTATTCAGGTCCGGTGTTAATTTCTTCTAAGGTTTTGAACAACTCAATTAGCTTGAATTTTAACTATACAGATGGCGGGCTTAAGGCTAAGGATGGCGGGGCTATAAAGGGTTTTGCTGTTGCAGGGGCCGATCAGAAGTTTTATTGGGCAAAGGCAACAGTTCAGGGGGCAAATGTAATTGTCAGTGCTCCGGAGGTGCCAACGCCTGTCGCTGTTAGGTACGCATGGGCAGATAATCCTGATTGTAATCTAGTTAATGGAGCAGGATTACCTGCGTCGCCATTTCGAACAGACGACTGGCGTTTAAGCACGTATGGGATAAAATAGCGCTAATCAATTGATAAAATTGTTAAGAAACTACTACTAAAGACTAAAATCAGGGGTATAGTATTACTTGTTTGCGTCTATTTTTACTTGCTCCTATGTTAGGAATGATTTGCGCAAATAAATACAAAACATGGTTTTTAATTTTATATACACAACTTCAGCATTCAAAAAGATTAATTGTCTTATTGCTGCATCAACCTTATTCTGCAGTTCTATTTATGCCCAGGGAACGTTAAAAGATTATCTGCGGGCAGAAGATATGAATGGGAAAATGCAGCGTGCTATTTATGCTGCGCCAGAAAAAATCCAATGGATCGAAGGGCAGTCGAAATTTTTATATAGTATTTATACTCCACAAGGATATCAATATTTGCTAGCAGATGCTGCAGGTTCAACTAAAAATGCTGCATTTGATCAGGTTAAACTTGCTGCTTCTTTAGCTACGGTTGTTGGCAAAAGTATAAGTCAGCCAGAGCTAGATTTGAGCAATATAAATATCACCAGTAATGGGCAGCAACTAGAGTTTTCGTTTGGTGGGAAAAATTGGCGCTGCAGCCTGTCCGATTATCAGGTAGTAGAAGTACAGAATAAAGCCAGAAACTTTACACGCTATAATGATGATCCATCTAGCGATAGAAGCACAAATTCGCCAGATGGAAAGTGGATAGCTTATATTAAAAATTACAATGTGTATATCCGTTCATCGGCTGACCCTAAACAAGAATATGCATTGAGTTTCGATGGTTCTGAAGGTGATTATTACTCGTCCCGGATCGCATGGTCGCCTGACAGTAAAAAATTAGCAACTAATAAAACGCGTGCAGATAAACAGCACCTGGTTTATTTAATAGAATCATCTCCAGTTGATCAATTGCAACCGAAACTGCATAGCCGCAATTATCTAAAGCCTGGTGATGCATTGGCACAAAGGCAACCTTCTCTTTTCCTTGTAGACACGAAAAAACAAATCGCTGTTGATCTTTCACTGATCCCCGCACAATATAATTTATCTGCGCCCCAGTGGCACGACGATAGTCGTTCTTTTACATTTGAATACAACCAGCGCGGTCATCAGGAATATAAAGTAATGGAAGTGGATGCTGTATCAGGACAGGTAAATACCCTGATTAAAGAAACGAGTAAGACTTTTATTAATTACAGTGGTAGAAATTACCGCTATGATGTGGCCGATGGCAAAGAGATCATCTGGGCCTCCGAACGTGATGGCTGGAATCATCTTTATTTATATGATGGTAAAGGAAAGCTAAAAAACCAGATTACCAAAGGAGATTGGGTGATGCGCAGGGTAGTACAAGTAGACGAAAAAAAACGTCAGATCATATTTGAGGGAAGCGGGCGCAATGCCGGTCAGGATCCTTATTTTATCCATTATTACCGAATAAACTTTGATGGTTCTGGTTTAAAGGCGCTAACTACAGAAAATGCTAATCACAAAGGCATTTTTTCATCTGACTTCAGTTATTTTACTGATACCTATTCCCGTATTGATCTGGCGCCTGTTACAGTGGTGCGGAGCAGTACTGATGGAAAAGTTATCATGGAAGTGGATAAGGCAGATATTGCCCCGCTATTAAGTACTGGCTGGAAGATGCCTGAAGTTTTTACAGCAAAAGGAAGAGATGGTAAAACAGATATATGGGGGATGATCATCAGGCCTACAAATTTTGATCCGACTAAAAAGTACCCTATTATAGAATATATATATGCTGGTCCGCAAGATTCTTTTGTCCCTAAAAGCTTCGGAACGGATTCTCGCGGATCTTTACATGAGCTTGCAGAATTGGGTTTCATTGTGGTTCAATGCGATGGAATGGGCACTGCAAATAGGTCAAAGGCTTTCCATGATATGTGCTGGAAGGATTTGAAAGATGCAGGTTTCCCTGATAGGATTGCCTGGATAAAGGAAGTTGCTAAAAAGTATAATTATATGGATACTTCCCGTGTTGGGATTTTTGGTAATTCTGCAGGCGGACAAAATTCTGCGGGTGCACTGCTTTTCCATCCTGAATTTTATAAAGTGGCAGTTTCTTCTTCAGGATGTCATGATAACAGGATGGATAAAATATGGTGGAATGAGCAATGGATGGGTTATCCTATTGGCCAGCAGTATGAAGCTTCTTCAAACGTTACTAACGCGTATAAGCTACAGGGCAAGTTATTATTGATTTTAGGGGAAATGGATGAAAATGTTGATCCATCTTCTACGATGCAGCTAATTAATGCACTGGTTAAAGCCAATAAAAACTTCGACTTCCTTGAAATTCCTGGTATGGGGCATTCCCTGGGTGGAGATTATGGCGAGCATAAAAGGAGGGACTTTTTTGTGAAGCATTTACTAGGTGTAGATCCTCCTGAATGGACTTGGAAGCAAAGTATTACTGTAGCTAAGCCTTAATTCCGCATTATCTTATAACTTGCATATTATGACCATCGATTACAGATTATTTAATCTAAAACATATTTATACTTTCTTGTACCTGTTCCTTATTGTTAGCTTCCCAGTGCTGGCACAAGAAAACACGTATTGGAAAAGAATAGAAGCAAAGCCAGTTACACTAGATCTCATGAAGGGGTATTTAACGGTAAATACGCCAGCATTTCAACTTAAGCTAGTTAAATCGTCCCAGACTGTCGCCGCACTAGAATCTACTGCAGAAAAGGGGTTTGATTATACACCTGGTGAGTTGCTTGGGAAAAGAAACAGAGATGGGCTTTATCACTTGGGCGATTTAAACCTTCGCTATCGTGCAGAAGCCACTACAGAATGGCAAAAGATTTCTACCGCGGCCAACAGGGGCGAGGTAACGGCAATTGCTCCCGGCGGCAGTATCCTTGCTGCGGCGGATCTTGCAGGCACCTTGCCAAAAGATATTCCTTTTACTATCAAAAGATATTGGGAACTCATCAATGGCGAATTGGTATTACACTTCAACATAAAAAATAAAAGCAGTAAACCTGTAGAAATTGGCGCTTTAGGAATCCCTTTGATTTTTAATAATATTATGCAAGACAAAACATTGGAGCAAGCTCATGCGCATAATGTTTTTTATGATCCATATATTGGTAAGGATGCGGGGTATCTGCAAGTGACAAGGTTAACTGGAAAAGGACCTGTACTATTAATTACGCCATATGGCAAGACACCATTTGAAGCCTATAATCCATTGCTGGATGATCCTACCCCAAGAGGGATAACCTTCGAAGGTTTTTATGAATGGATGCCGTTAAGTAAAGCTTATGCAGAGAATGAGTGGAAAAGCGCTACACAATGGAATACCGCTTCTTCGCTTACTTTAAAGCCTGGGGAATCTCATGATTATGGATTGAAATTTATCATGGCAGATTCCATCAGGGGAATAGAAAGACGTTTAGTAAAAGAAAAAAGCCCGGTAGCCGTAGGTATACCTGGCTATGTGATCCCTCAGGATGTAAATGCAAAACTATTTTTGAATTATCCCGCTAAAGTGCTTTCAGTGGAGGTTTCTCCAAAAGATGCCGTCACTTTTAAAGAACTGCCATCAACTAAAAATGGATGGAAGAATTATGAGGTTAAAGGTAATAGCTGGGGAAGAGCAAGGGTTACGGTTAATTATGAGGATGGGGTAGTCCAGACGATCCAGTATAAAGTGATCAAACCTGAATCAAATGTGATCACTGATTATGGAAAGTTTTTAACAAATGAACAATGGTTCCAGGATAAGAATGATCCATTTGGAAGAAATAATTCGGTGATCAGCTATGATCATGAGAAAATGCAGCAAGTAAAAGAAGATAGCCGTGCATGGATTGTAGGGCTAAGTGATGAAGGTGGGGCAGGTGGCTGGCTGGGTGCAATAATGAAACAATTGGTACAGCCTGATCCAAAGGAAGTAGAGAAACTGCAGTTGTTTGTAGATCATACGCTTTGGGGCGGATTACAACGAAGTGAGGGTGCAGAAAAGTTTGGGGTTAAAAAGAGTATGTTTTATTATCAGCCCGATGAAATGCCGGCAGGTACCTATAGTAAAGATATTAATTATACCACATGGGCTGCATGGAACCATAAGGCGGCAAATGATCTTGGCCGATCTTATAACTATCCGCATGTTGCGGCAGCACATTGGGCGATGTATAGGTTAGATAGGTATCATGTCGGATTGGTAAAGGATAAAAAATGGGATTGGTATCTTAATAACGCTTATGAAACGTCTATGGCAATGGTAAATCTTGCACCTTATTATGTGCAGTTCGGACAAATGGAGGGGAGTGTATTTCTTTACATTTTAAAGGATTTGAAGGCTGAAGGCTGGGCAGACAAAGCGGCAACGCTGGAGGGGGCTATGAAAAAACGTGCCGACCACTGGCGTACGCTTAATTTTCCATTTGGGAGTGAAATGCCATGGGATTCTACCGGGCAGGAAGAAGTTTATATGTGGTCTGACTATTTTGGATACACTGATAAGGCAGAGGTTACTTTAAATGCTATTTTGGGATATATGCCAACAGTACCACATTGGGGATATAACGGAAGTGCACGCCGATACTGGGATTTCTTGTATGGTGGTAAACTTTCAAGGGTGGAAAGACAATTACACCACTATGGTTCGGGTTTAAATGCAATTCCTGTATTAACAGAATACAGGAGCCATCCGGAAGATCTTTATTTGTTACGTGTGGGTTACGGCGGACTATTGGGGTCTATTTCTAATATTTCAGAGGATGGTTTTGGAAGTGCTGCTTTCCATTCTTTTCCTTCAACTTTAAAGGAGGATGGCCTTTCGGGGGATTATGGTTCTAATTTTTATGGATACGCAGTAAATAACGGTGCTTATATTACTAAGGATGATGAATTTGGCTGGCTAGCATTTGGTGGTAATTTATCTATTAATGGCGACTGGGTAAATACAGAAATTACTACAGCCGAGAAGTCACGTGTGTTTATCGGGGCAACTAAAACATGGCTAACGCTTGATGCAGGCAAATTTAAAAAGGTATCTTTTAATCAAAAGACGGCCCAGTTAAAAGTTACATTAGCGGCGGCTGATGTTAATACTCCTTCTGCCTATCTTCATATTAACGGGGCCGTATCGTCTAAAGGAACCAAATATGTATTAAACAATAATTTTTCAGTACAGAGAGGCGCATTTGTAATCCCATTGAAGAAAAAAGAGGTTACACTTGTACTGAACCTAAAATAAAAAAGAGCCCTGTGTTTTACACTGCCCCCAAATAGTGTCTAACTTTTTGGGGGCAGTGTAAAACACAGGGCTCTTTAACGAGACAATAATCCTATTTAAAAAGTTCCTGCAAATCTCTATCTGCTGTAGGAATTTTTTTAAGAAAATCGTCAAAACCTGTACCTTCCTGTGAACTATACATTCCGTAAGCATCCATGATATATCCAATTTGTCCCTCTTTATCCTCAAGAAGATAAAGAACAGAATTATCCCCTGGATCGGAATCACCCTCGAAACGGTAGGTCTTTATGATTGTTAAGTCTTCAGGGTTGTATATTTTATTGAAACCAACTCCCTGCATTTTGCCATGGTCGGTCATCTTTATTTCGTTGTCTAACCCTTTTAACCTTAATTTTTCTAAAATCTGGCTAAGTGTATTCATTTCTGCTGGCTGTTCCATAATAAAGATTGTTTTTATACTTAAACAATACCTCTTGAAAATGGTTTTTGTTTTATTGAGGCAAGTTGTATTTCTGTATCAAGGCAAGCAGCACACCATTGGTCCACCCAAACCCATCCTGCGAATTATATTCGCCTCCACCAGCCTCCAGGTGGATATCAACCACATTATATTTTTCCATTAATTTACCCGTCCGCTGATAAACATTAGTATTTAAGTTTACCCATCTCGAGGCAATATCTTTTCCTAATGCATTATACCCGTAATTGCTTAATCCACTGATCGCAACCCATTGCAGAGGTGCCCAGCCATTTGGCGCGTCCCATTGCTGATGGGTGTTCACTAAAGTTGTGGATAATCCGCCCGGTTTCAGGAATTTTTGCTGTAACGTAGATTGCGCAAGTTTGGCTTGCTGGCGGGTAGCAACGTTAAAAAAGAGCGGGTACATACCTGCCAGACTTAAAACTGGTGATTGTTTCTTTGTCTTCCTGTTATAATCCATAAACCAGCCCTGCTGCGGTGACCAAAGGTACTTAAGTATAGTTGTCTTCCTTTTGCTGGCTAAAGTACGGTAGCGTTGCTCTTTCGTTGTGTTTTTGCTTATTAAATAGCATTTCTGCAATGTAAGTTCAAGGTTGTACAATAAACAGTTTAAATCTACCGGTACAAGCTGTGTGGTCTGCATAGTTTTTAAATTCATACCATCACCAAACCACCTGCTGCTAAAATCCCACCCGCTTTCTGCGGCAGAACGGATATCCCGGTACAATTCCGGGTTTTTAGTGGTGGCTTCTCTGGCAATAAGCACATCTTCTTTATAAGATTCCTGACGCGGAATATTTAGCTGGTCATAATATCGGTTAAGCAAACTTCCATCGGGCATGGTGACTACATGCTTTGTTGCAGATGATTTATCCATCCAATAAGCATATTCTTTTTCTAGCTGCGGTAAGTAAGTTAGGTAAACCTCTTTATTTTTAATGCCTGCAAGTAAAGTAATCATCAGGGAGAAAAATGGAGGCTGTGACCTGCTCAGGTAATAATTTCTATTTCCATTAGGGATATGGCCGTTTTTGTCGATCAGATAGGCGAAATTCTTCACCATATTTTCTATCGTTTCATTTTTCTGAGCAACCCGGAGGCCTAACATGGTGAAATAACTGTCCCAGTAATAGATCTCTCTGAATCTTCCCCCTGGAACGATGTAGGGATAGGGCAGATTTAGTAAACTACTATTTGGTGTGTTCTGTGCGGGTGTGCGCAGTAAGGTTGTCCACAGCTCATTGATATGGGCAACTACAGGCTTATTCTTTGTGTTTTCCACAACAGGATTACTACTTGCTGGAATGGTAAAGTTTTTATTTAAAAAATCTTTTAGATCAACCTTAACAGAGCTTTTTTTGAGCTGCAGATACTCTTGTAAAATCAGCTTAGGGTCTCTTTTGGGTATGCAATCCACAAACGTTTTGCCGTCTTGCAATGCATTTTGCATTTGTACATCGATAAAGAGCTGACCATAGAGCCGGTCGGGTGTTTTTGTTTGCTGGGCAGTAATGGTTCCAAACTGGAGCCCTACAAACAGGATAAATATCAGTTTGCGCATCATAAAAGTTATATCTGGTGTAAAAAATACAATTTAAGCTAAAAGGTTTGATTTAAGGGATAATTCTTCTAAAGGAAGGGGCAATATGCTAATCGGTATCAGCTTTACATAAATGCGTATTGATTACAATATGAATAGGTGATTCCTTACCAGCTGTCTTCTTGCATGTCCGCCTAAGCCAAAATAATGCGCAAAAAAAAAGGCATCCAAATTAATGGACGCCCTTAAAAAGAGTTTTATTGAATATTATAGTGAAAATGCTGCTTTTACAGCATCTACATAGTCTAATTTTTCCCAGGTAAACAATTCTACTTCAACTGTTTTTTCTTCACCATTAGAAGCTTTGAACACTTTAGTTACTACTTCGTTATTTTTACCAAAGTGGCCATAAGCAGCAGTTTCAGAATAAATTGGGTTACGCAATTTAAATCTTGTTTCGATTCCATAAGGAGTCATGTCAAAGATTTTTTCTACCTCTTTAGCAATTGCTCCGTCAGTCAGGATTTTCCCTTCAGCATCCTTAACCTTAGCAGTTCCGTAAGTATTTACGTAGATACCCATCGGCTGTGCTACACCAATAGCATAAGAAACCTGTACTAATACCTCATCAGCAACACCAGCTGCTACCAGGTTTTTAGCGATATGTCTTGTTGCATAAGCAGCTGAACGGTCAACCTTAGAAGGGTCTTTCCCAGAGAAAGCACCGCCACCATGCGCACCTTTACCACCGTAAGTATCAACAATGATCTTTCTGCCGGTTAAACCAGTATCACCATGCGGGCCACCAATAACGAATTTACCAGTTGGGTTAATGTGATATATGATATCCTTATTGAATAACTTACTGAATTGAGGATATTGGCTTGAAACACGTGGAATAAGGATACTGATAATGTCTTCTTTGATCTTTTTCAACATTGCTTCTTCCTCATCGAAATCATCATGTTGTGTAGAAACAACGATAGAATCAATTCTTACTGGTTCGTTGTTATCATTATATTCTAACGTTACCTGAGATTTTGCATCAGGACGTAAATATGTGATTTCAGTGTTTTCACGACGGATAGCAGCTAATTCGATCAGGATCTTGTGTGCAAGATCAAGTGCTAATGGCATATAATTAGCAGTTTCTATCGTTGCATAACCAAACATCATTCCCTGGTCACCTGCTCCCTGAGTTGTCTTATCCGCTTTATCTACACCCTGGTTGATATCTGGAGACTGCTCATGGATAGCCGATAAAACACTACATGAGTTACTATCGAACATATATTCACCTTTCGTATAACCAATTTTACTGATCACATCTCTGGCAATCTTTTGTACGTCCAGATAGGCTTTTGATTTTACTTCACCAGCTAAAAAAACTTGTCCGGTAGTTACCAAAGTCTCACAGGCAACTTTTGATTCCGGGTCAAATGCTAAAAAATTATCGATTAGTGCATCTGAAATTTGATCTGCAACTTTGTCCGGATGGCCTTCAGAAACAGATTCTGATGTAAATAGATATGACATTTTAAATAATTAATTTACTAATCTACAATTATATAAAATGGACAATGACCCTGCTTAACAGGCAGTAAAAGGAAGTGTATGAATGGTTAGCACTTTTTTTTACGTGGTTGCAATCCCGTTATGTTAACATAACATCGCAAATCAGTCCACCTTAAGTGCGCAAAATTACTATATATATTCAAAATAGTCAAAAAATATCAATTATTTTGTACCTGAATTAATTCATACCCATTGGCAAAGTCTAACATCCTATTTATTATCAATCCTATATCTGGTGGTAAGGATAAATTAAAGATACCTGCTATAATTGATGCAAACCTGGACCGTTCTAAGTTTAATCCAAATTATAGTTTTACGGAATACGTGGGGCACGCTGCAGAGATTGCAGAAGAGGCTGCCAATAAGAACTTCGATATCATTGTTGCTGTTGGCGGGGATGGTACGATCAACGAGATTGCCACTAAGGTAATGCAACAGCAGAAAATCCTTGGGATTATCCCTTTTGGCTCGGGAAATGGTTTAGCACGTTTTCTTAAAATACCAATGAATACCGCTAAAGCAATCCAGGTAATTAATGGATTAAATGTGATGAAAATCGATACGGGGACATTTAATGATAAGTTTTTCTTTAATATGGCGGGTATGGGCTTTGATGCACATATAAGTTCAGTCTTTGTTGGGAATAAGAAAAGGGGACTTTCCGGTTATCTTAAATTGGGTTTAAAGGAAATGATCAATTATCAGCCAGAAACCTATTATCTAAAAATAGACGGGGTGGGGTATACAAGAAAAGCTTTTGTAGTCAGTGTAGCCAATTCTTCTCAATATGGTAATAATGCACACGTCTCTCCGCACGCCTCGGTAACTGATGGATTACTGGATGTTTGTATCATTAAATCGTTTCCCCTGTATAAAATCCCATTGCTGGCCTATCATATGCTGAGTGCAAAAACAGATCAGTCGGATATGGTAGAGATTATCAAAGGAAAAGATATTGAAATTACCAGGGCCGAAGATGCAGCGATACACATCGACGGTGAGCCCTACTTTATGGGCCGGGAAATTAAAGTGTCAATTTCCCCATTGTCATTAAATGTGATCGTACCGGCTGAGAATGGAGTCTTGCTAGATCATAAAAATTAATAGAATTGAATACGGTATAAACCTGATTTGTAAAATTAAAATTATACAAGATAATGAGTAACCCTAAGAAAAAATCGCTTAGCGACCTGGGTGGGATTATGTATTCTACTGATCCATCTTTTAACTATGAGTCAGATAACGAACCAGCTGCAGAAGTGATTGCGAATAATCAGCAGGATTTAAGAGTTACCCTAGACCGTAAGAATAGGGGAGGAAAAGCAGTTACGCTAATCACCGGTTATCGTGGCAGTGATGACGAATTGCAAAAGCTTGGTAAAATGCTAAAGACAAAATGCGGTGTTGGTGGTAGTGCTAAAGACGGAGAAATAATTATCCAGGGAGATTTCAGAGATAAAGTAATCCTGATGCTGCAAAAAGAAGGGTTTAAAGCAAAAAAATCTGGCGGTTAAAATACCGCGTAAATAATTGTTTGTCAGCATGTTATTCGATAGTGTAATTGCTACAATATGAAGATATTTCTTTTGAAATTATATTTTTTCAACAAATATCTCCTTAGCTTTGCCTAACCAAATATTCATCTTATGAACAAAGTTTTACTGCCCGAACCAGGGTTAACCTGGTTAAATTTGGGCAATGAAAATGCTTTTTACCAGTTAAGCGTAGCTGAACTGGTGGAAGAAGCGATTAAAAATGGGGAAGGTACGCTTTCTTCTACAGGAGCACTGGCCGTTGATACTGGCAAGTTTACTGGACGATCACCCAAAGACCGTTTCATTGTTGTAGACGATATCACACGTGATGCCGTTTGGTGGGGTGACGTTAATATCAGGTTTAGCGCTTTAAACTTTGATTCACTGCTGCAAAAAGTTTGTGCACACCTCAATAAAAAGAAATTTTACGTACGCGACGGTTATGTATGCGCGGATAAAACCTATCAAAAAAGCTTACGAATAATCACAGAAACTGCGTATCAGAGCCTCTTTGCGAATAACTTATTCATCAGGCCAGAAGAAGGAGAAACTATTGCCTATCCGGAATGGACCGTTATCGCTGCGCCTGATTTTTTTGCCGATCCAACCGTTGACGGAACAAGACAGTCAAATTTTTCCATTTTAAATTTTACAAAAAAAATCATTCTTATTGGCGGGACAGGGTATACGGGAGAAATAAAAAAAGGAATGTTTTCAGTGCTGAACTTTATATTGCCCGAACAATTCAATACACTTTCGATGCATTGTTCTGCTAATGTGGGCGTTGAAGGAGACACAGCTATCTTTTTCGGCTTGTCGGGCACAGGGAAAACTACCCTTTCTGCTGATCCGGACAGGGGGTTGATTGGTGACGATGAGCATGGTTGGGGAGATAAAAGTGTATTTAATTTTGAAGGGGGCTGTTACGCAAAATGCGTTGACCTAACCGCAGAAAAAGAGCCGCAAATCTTTGACGCTGTGAAATTCGGGTCTCTGCTCGAAAATATTAATTATTTTCCAGGGGGCAGGATAACGGATTATGCAAATATTGAAAAAACAGAAAACACCCGCGTAGCCTATCCGGTAAATTATATTAGTAACGCTGTAGAACCTTCTGTATCAGGGGTTCCTAAAAATATATTTTTTCTGACTGCAGATGCATTTGGTGTACTGCCTCCGTTGTCAAAATTAACGCCGGGGCAGGCTATGTTTCATTTTATCTCGGGGTATACAGCGAAGGTTGCGGGCACTGAAGCAGGTATTAATGAGCCACAAGTAACGTTTTCTGCTTGTTTTGGCAAAGCATTCCTTCCGCTTCACCCTACAAAATATGCCACATTGCTAGGAGAGAAAATGAAAAAGCACCAGGTTAATGTCTGGCTGGTTAATACTGGCTGGTCGGGCGGGGCTTATGGCGAAGGAAAAAGGATGAAATTAAGCTATACCAGGGCACTGATTACTGCGGCACTTAGTGGTAAACTGGATGAATGCAGCTATTCTGTTCACCCGGTTTTTGGATTATCCATGCCGGATCATTGTCCCGGAGTACCTTCAGAAATTTTAAATCCGGTAAATACCTGGTCGGATAAAAATAAATATGATCAAAAAGCGAATGAACTTGCGAAAGCGTTTATTGAAAATTTCAGTCAGTTTAAAGACTTCGCAAATGAAGAAATGGGGCAATCAGTTCCCAAAGTTGTGGAAAACACGCTTTAAATCATTTTTTTTAGGGAAAAATTTGCATTTCAATTTTTTTTTAGTTTTCATTGTGAAAGATTGTCTCCCAAACGAGGCAATCTTTTTTAATATACACTACTGCGAAGAGAATTTTATTGCGATAATCGAATTTAATAGGTAACAATAATTTTATTTGGAATTAAAATCAAAGTTATAGATTTGTTATTGCAACAATTGTTTCTGATAGTCGTTGTGTGTATTACAGAATATTTAATCTAATTTTATAAAAACAAAGTACTAAAAACTCAAAAACTAAAAAAATGGCAAACGCACCAAAACCAACAACAGTTAAACAAGAGAGCTCATCATCAGCTTCAAATCTATTCGCTACACTAGTTATTCCAATCTGTATCATTATCGGTATCCTTCTTTTCAAATTTATTTTAGGGGATGCAAACAACTTCATTGACAATAATGTTGAAAATCTACCAAAACCAGGTAACTACGCTGGTATGGCTTACAAAGGTGGATTCATCGTTCCAATCTTGATGGGTATGCTTTTAATGGTAATCGTTTTTTCTGTTGAGCGTTTCATCGTAATCGGAAAAGCAACTGGTACTGGAAGTCTTGACGCTTTTGTTAAAAAAGTACAAGCGCTTTTAAATTCAAACAATATCGAGTCTGCAATGGCAGAATGTGACAAACAAAAAGGATCGGTTGCTAACGTAATCAAATCTGGATTGAAAAAATACCGTGAAATGGAAGTTGAGGCTAACATGGACACAGATCAAAAATGTTTAGCTATCCAAAAAGATATTGAAGAAGCTACAACTTTAGAAATGCCAATGTTAGAGCAAAACTTAACAGTAGTTGCAACTCTTGTATCTGTAGGTACATTGATGGGACTGTTAGGAACAGTAACAGGTATGATTAAAGCGTTTGGTGGTTTAGGAGCAGCTGGTTCTCCAGATTCAGCAGCACTTGCAACTGGTATCTCTGAGGCGTTGATCAATACTGCAACTGGTATCGGTACTTCAACTTTAGCGATTATCATGTATAACATCCTGACTTCAAAAATTGATAAATTAACTTATGCAATTGATGAAGCTGGTTTTAGCATCATCCAAACTTATGCTTCTACGCATAAATAAAAAATAATGTAATTTTTTTTTACCGGCTTTATGGAAAACCGGAAGAATTAACATCATTATATAAAACATAAGTAATTTTAAAAAATTATGGCAAGAGCAAAAGTTGCAAGAAAGAGTACATCGATTGATATGACCGCTATGTGCGACGTGTCTTTCCTGTTGCTCACTTACTTTATTTTATCAGCAACTGCTAAGACACCAGATCCTGTGGATATTAAAATCCCATCGTCAACATATAAGCTTAAAGTACCTGAAAAGGATATCTCTTTGTTGACTATTGGTAAAGGTAAAGTGTTTTTTGAAACGGCTGGTCAGGATATCATGGCTGCTACTCTCGATAAAATCGGAGAGCAGTACAAAATCAGTTTTACTCCGGAAGAGAAAAAACGCTTTAGCGTTATGGGATCATTCGGTGTTCCGGTTCAAAGTTTAAAGCAGTACATTAACCTTGATAGCGACGGACGTAAAAAATCAGGATTAGATACAGGTATCCCTACAGATTCAACAAACAACCAGTTGTCAGATTGGATCCTTCAGGCACGTAACTCAGTTGCAGAATTGCATTCTGAATCGATGAGAGTAAGTATCAAGGGCGATGCAGCAGAAGAGTACCCAGCAATTAAAAAAGTTGTTGATATCCTTCAAAAACAGAAAATGAACAAATTTAGTTTAATCACAACTGCTGAAGGCGGAAACTAATAAGATAAGATCATGGCAGAATTAGATACCTCCGGCGGGGGTAAGAAAAAGGGCGGGAAAGTAAGGACCAAAAAATCTTCTACGAAAGTAGATTTAACCGCAATGGTGGATTTGGCTTTCTTATTGATTACGTTCTTTATGTTGACCACCACGCTGAGTAAACCAACGGCAATGGATATTGCCAAGCCCGATAAGGATGACAAAACTGAACAACGACTGGAGCTTAGAGCATCTCAGACGATGACAATTTTATTAGGTAAAAATAATAAAGTTGCATGGTACATGGGGGAAGCTGGAGCTGCACCTGAAATCGTAGGATTCAATCAGATCAGACAAGCCATACTAGATAACAAAAAGAAAGTTAAGGAATCAACAGGTAAAGACATCGTAATGGTTATTAAACCAACTGACGGAGCTTCTTATAAAAACTTTGTTGATATTATGGATGAGTTGCTGATCACTGGTATTAAAACCGCTCCTGCAATAGATGACGTAAATATCCTTGATAATGAAAAGGCTTTCATGAAGCAAGGCGGGATTTTATAACAGTATTATTAACATTTTAAATAACAAGCAATGTCTAAATTAGATTTATTCAATAAAGAATGGCTTGATGTTGTTTTTGCTCAGAAAAACAAAAGTTACGGAGCTTACGAGTTGCGTAACCGTAATGGAGCGAATACAACCAGAGCTTTACTAATGGCATCGGCGGTTTTCATATTTCTTTTTCTTATTCCTAAGATTGTTAATTTGATCAAAGGTCAGATGCCTGAAGAAGTAATTGTGAAACAAGTGGAAGTGAATATTGCACCTCCACCACCAGTTGATCCAAAAACCCCACCTCCGCCACCAGTGGAGCCACCGCCACCAAAGACGGATCAAATCAAGTTCCCTCCTCCGATTGTAAAACCGGATAATGAGGTTCGTGATGAAGATCCTCCGCAGATTGAGCAACTAAAGGCTGCTGATCCAGGTCAGAAAACGGTTGAGGGTGACCCGACTGCAGATATCGTAGTTGTTGGCCCGGTTGGAGAAGGCCCTAAACAAGCTGCAGTAGTTGAAGATACTAAAGTCTATGACTTTGTGAGTATTGAAACTCAACCAGCGTTTCCAGGTGGTATGGAGAAATTTTACGGATTCTTACGTAAGACAGTAAAATATCCTCCTATGGCTCAGGAAAACAATATCCAGGGTAAAGTATTCATGTCTTTCGTTGTAGAGAAAGACGGTAGCTTAACTGATATCCAGGTAGTACGTAAATTAGGTGGTGGTACAGACGAAGAAGCGATCCGGGTTTTAAAAGCAAGCCCAAGATGGACGCCAGGTATCCAGAATGGTAAACCTGTTCGTGTGAAGTATAACATCCCAATTAGCTTTACATTATCTAACTAATAATATAATGTTCGACTACAATACATTTAAACAGAAATCGCCTCAACAGCGATTTCTGTTCATTTTAGGCCTAGTGATGTTTTGCCTTTATCTCTTTTTAGGCCTGTCACTGATATTCTGGAAAGACTTTCCAATAGCTTTAACGATCAAACCTTTGTATCGTGTAGCACTTGGGATTTTACTGATAATCTATGCAGGAATAAGATTTTTCCGTTTAATGAAACCAGATGAAGATTAATAAAAACAAGCTGTTTTTAATCGTGCCTCTATTTTTATTAGCGGCATGCCAGCCAAAACAAAAAACTGAAGAAGTAGTTGATACACGCACTTCAGGAGAAGTTAAAATGATCGTAGATGAAACTTTCTCTTCTGTTCTAGCCGATCAGATCCAGGTCTTTAAACTGGATTATCCAGATACAAAATTTGAACTGATTGAAGGAAGCGAAAGCAAGATCCTGCCAACTTTGCTAAATGATAGCGTAAGGGTCGCTGTTTTATCCCGGCCCCTTACTGCCAATGAGGAGAAGACGTTTGTAAGTAAAGGCATTCCAATAAGATATTCGAGGTTTGCCATTGATGGGATTGCAATGATTACGGGTAATACCAATCAGGATACAACAATCACAGCCGAAGAGGTTATTTCCATTTTAAAAGGTAATAATCCATCAGGTAAGAAATTAGTGTTTGATAATGCTTATTCGAGCACGCTAAGGTATTTTAAAGACCTTGCACAAATTAAAGAGCTGCCAAAAACTGGCATCTATACTTTATCTACAAATAATGACGTTATTAAATACATCGCTGCCCACCAGGACTATATTGGTGTTGTAGGCGTAAACTGGTTATTAAAAGGTAGCCGGGATATGGTTGACTTTACGGATCAGGTTAAACTAATTGGCGTAAAGAATGTCAAAGGTAAAAAGGGCGATGATGCATTTTACCAACCAACACAAAAAAACTTAATTAGTGGAATCTATCCTTTCCTAAGAAACGTTTATATAATAACGGCCGAAGGTAAAAACGGTTTAGGCACAGGATTTGCAAACTGGTTAGTGGGCCAGAGAGGTCAGCTAATCGTCCTTAAATCCGGACTCGGACCAAATTTTTTGAATTCAAGGGATATTAATATAAAGAGTAAAAATTAAACGTTATATTGAGCGCTGAATTAATTAATGGCGATAAATGTATGGGACTTTCGACTTGTTTTGAAAGAATATCATTTGATAATCCAATTTATACTAATAATTAGGGCTGATTTTAGAATTTAATAAGACAAATAGCTTCAAACACATTAAAAACAAAAAAACGAACCAATGAAAATGACAAAGAAAGCAATAACCTTAAGTTTGGGTTTAGTAGTGATGGGTTCTGCCTCTTTTGCTCAAAGCTTAGATGATGCAAAAAAAGCGATTGATGCCGAACAGTATGCGAAAGCTACCACAATGCTGAAATCACTGGTAAGTTCTCAGGCCAATAAAGGAGAGAACTATTTTAGTTTAGGTGGTGTATATCTGCATAATGAATATGTTGACTCTGCAAAAGCAGTATTTACTAAAGGAATTGCAGCTGATCCTAAATATCCATTAAATTATGTAGGATTAGGTGAGGCAGATTTAGCTGCAAACAATGCTGCTGCTGCCAAAGTGAATTTTGATAAAGCAATTGAGGTAGCATCTAAAAAGGATTATACCCCATATTTATATATTGGTAAAGCTTACCTGGATCAGGAAAAACCTGATTTTGCAGCTGCTTTGCCTGTGTTGCAAAAAGCAGAAGAACTGGATGCAAATGATAAAGAACCTGAAACTTTCGTGGCTTTGGGAGATTTTTACGCAGCACAGAAAAAGAACTCTGAAGCTTTAAGTAACTATTTGCGTGCAGTAAATATGAATGAGGCTTTGTTAAGACCGAAAGTTCAGATTGGTAGAATGTATAAAGAGTCAAGAGCATTTCCTGAATCTGAAACACAATTAAAAGAAGTAATTGCAGCTAACGCTAATTATGGTCCTGCTTACCGTGAGATCGCTGAGTTATATATGCAATGGGCTAATTTTGAGCCAGCAAACTTTGCAGCTAAATCGGCTCTAGCATTAGAGAACTACAAAAAGTACCTTGATCTTACAGACAAATCATTTGATGCAAGATTACGTTATGCACAGTTCTTATATTATGCTAAAGACTTCAAAACATTAGAAACTGAAACTGCTGATCTGGCAAGATTGTATCCTAACAATACAAAATCTTTAGTAATTAACCGTCTGCAGGCCTATTCGGCAGCAGAAAACAAAAATCCTGAAGGTTTGAAATTGTTAACGGATTTCTTCGCTAAGAATACAGATACTTCACGTTTAGTTAGTGCTGATTACCTTTATTTAGGTAAAGCACAATTAGAAGCAAAACAAGACAGTTTAGCCTTGATCAACATTACTAAAGCAGTACAGAAAGATTCTACAAACTCTGTAGCATTAGAAGAAGTTGGTAAATCATTGATCGCTGCTAAAAAATATAAAGAAGCAGGTGATGCATACGCGCTGGCAATTGACGCAAATTCGGCAAGCCCAAGTACTTTAACTAACTACTACTATGTAGGTATTTCGAGATACTTCCAGTATGCTGCTGATATGGCAAAAGACAAAAATGCTTCCAAAGCACCTTTAATTGAAGCGGATTCTGCTTTTGCACACATGAACAAGGTTTCACCTGAGTTTACTTTAGCTTATATCTATAGAGCGCGTGCGGCAAGTCTGAGTGACGATACTACTAATCCAAAGTTCTTAAGTACTCCTTACTATGAGCAGTATATTGATTTGGTAACTGTTAAAAAACCAGAAATTGGCGCATTACCTGCAGAGAAGAAAAATTTGGTTGAGGCTTACTACAATTTAGGTTTCGCTTATTCAGCTACTGATAAAGCTAAAGCAACAGAATTGTTCAATAAAGCATTAGCTCTTGATCCTACAAATGCAAATGCAACACAGGGATTAAAACAACTTACAGCTCCTCCAGCTAAAGCACCAGCTAAAAAGAAATAATATTAATAACGTAAATTGAAAAGGCAGGGTTTGATATCCTGCCTTTTTCTATTACTTTTGTCCCAAAATCAATTTATATGGAAACCCAAAGTCTGCCTTCAGATTTCTTACCAATTATTTTTCAGGTTATTGTTGCCTTAGGATTCGTAGTGGTTACACTAATTGCAACCCATTATTTAGGCCCTGCGCGTAAAACAAATGATAAGCTGTCTACTTTTGAAGCAGGGGTGAAAGTTGTTGGTAATGCCCGTCAGCCCTTTTCTATTAAATATTTCCTGGTAGCGATACTTTTTGTATTGTTTGATGTGGAGGTGATCTTTATGTATCCTTGGGCAGTTAATTTCAGGGAGCTTGGATGGCCAGGTATAATCGAGATGTTTATCTTCATGGGTACCTTATTATTGGGCTTCATTTATATCTTGAAAAAGAAAGCTTTAGATTGGAACTAATCTATTTAGATCGTTTCTAAATCTACTTACAAGCGCGTTTTTGCCCTCTATTTATCGTAGATTTGTGGTTCATTCTATATAGAATGAGCCTTTTTTGTTTTATGATATGAGTAACATCAATATAGTAGACGCGCCTCCTGGCATTGAGGGATCTGGTTTTTTTGCCACCTCTTTAGATAAGGTTATCGGTTTGGCCCGTTCCCATTCATTATGGCCGCTTCCATTTGCAACTTCTTGCTGTGGTATCGAGTTTATGGCTACAATGGGATCGCATTATGATTTCGGCCGTTTCGGATCAGAACGTTTAAGCTTTTCGCCGCGCCAGGCAGATCTGCTCATGGTAATGGGTACGATCGCAAAAAAAATGAGCCCCGTTTTAAAGCAGGTTTATTTGCAGATGGCAGAACCACGATGGGTAATCGCTGTAGGTGCATGCGCCTCAAGCGGTGGTATTTTCGATACTTATTCTGTACTGCAAGGGATTGATGAGATAATCCCTGTAGATGTTTATGTTCCTGGCTGTCCGCCAAGACCTGAGGCAATCTTAGATGGTTTCGGTAAGATACAAGAGCTGGTAAGAAACGAGTCGGGCAGAAGAAGGCATTCAGAAGAGTATAAACAAATGTTAGCTTCATACGGAATAGAATAATGGCAGAAGTGACTAATAGTGATGTAATACAAATACTGAGTAATCAGTTTGGAAACAAGGTAACGGGCGTTAACGAGCCTTATGGCTTGCTTACTGTAGAAACGACAAAGGATGTTATTATTGACGTGCTTAGGTTTTTAAAGGAAGGTACCGGAACTGGATTTAACTTCCTTACTGATATTACCGCTGTTCATTACCCTGAAAGAAATCATATTGCCGTTGTTTACCATTTGCATAACATGGCAGCAAAGATCAGGATCAGGGTTAAGGTCTTTATCCATGAACATACACCAACGATTCCTACGGCCACTGTGCTTTGGAATGGTGCAAATTGGATGGAAAGAGAAACTTACGATTTTTTCGGGGTTAAATTTGAAGGCCATCCGGATCTGAGAAGAATATTGAACATGGACGAACTTGAGGTTCACCCGATGTTAAAGCAATATCCTTTGGAAGATCCAAACAGAGTAGATAAAAAAGACGAATACTTTGGTAGATAAGAACATGAATCATAATCACCCGGTATATACAGACAATGATCCCCAGGAGGAACTGGTAACCTTAAATTTAGGTCCGACACACCCGGCAACACATGGTGTTTTTCAGAATGTGCTCCAGCTAGATGGTGAGCGTATTGTAAGTGGTGTTTCTACCATTGGATATATCCACCGCGCATTTGAAAAAATAGCTGAACACAGACCTTTTTATCAGATTACCCCTTTAACAGACAGATTAAATTATTGTTCATCGCCGATCAATAACATGGGCTGGCACATGACGGTAGAGAAACTGTTAAATATAAAAGTTCCTAAGCGCGTTGACTACTTGCGTATCATCGTAATGGAACTTGCACGTATATCAGATCATATTATTTGTAATACGATCATTGCACAGGATACGGGCGCAACAACTACTTTCTTGTATCTTTTTCAATTCAGAGAGCATATCTATGAGATCTATGAAGAAGTATGCGGAGCGAGATTAACGACAAATATTGGAAGGATCGGTGGTTTTGAACGTGATTTCAATGATATCGCTTTTGCCAAGATCAATAAATTTTTAAAAGAGTTTCCTGTTGCATTAAGGGAATTTGAAAGCTTGCTAAACAGAAACCGTATTTTCATTGACCGTACTGCAGGCGTTGCTTGTGTTACACCTGAAGAAGCATTAAGCTATAGCTGGAGTGGCCCGTTATTACGTGCTACAGGTGTAGATTATGATGTTCGTGTAAGTGAGCCTTATTGCTCTTATGATGAGTTTGACTTTGAAGTGCCTGTAGGAACAAGTGGTGATATCTATGACCGTTACCTGGTACGGAACGAAGAGATGTGGCAAAGTTTAAGCTTAATCGAACAAGCACTAGAAAAAATCAAACATGAGCCTGCGGGAGTTTTTCATGCAGATGTACCTGATTTTTACTTGCCTGCAAAAGAGGAAGTATATAATAACATGGAAGCACTGATTTACCATTTCAAAATTGTAATGGGAGAGATCGATGCACCAAAAGCCGAAGTTTACCATGCGGTTGAAGGTGGAAATGGAGAGCTTGGGTTTTACCTGATCAATGATGGCGGAAGAACACCTTACCGTTTGCACTTCAGAAGACCGAGTTTTATCAATTATTCCATGTATGCAAAAATGAGCGAAGGAATGTTATTATCTGATGCCATTATCAACATGAGTAGTATGAACATTATTGCCGGAGAATTAGATGCTTAAAGTAGAAGAACAACAACCCGTAGTGTTTTCATCAGCTTTGACTGTAAAGTTTGATGATTTGACCAGTAGATACCCGGAAGGAAAGCAGAAGTCAGCTTTATTGCCAATCCTGCATGAAGTACAGGCAGAATTAGGCTGGTTAAGCGCAAATGCGATGGACCAGGTTGCCGCATACCTTAAAATAGAGCCTATTGAAGTTTATGAAGTAGCTTCTTTTTATAGTATGTATTTCCTGAAACCACAAGGTAAATATGTATTGGAAGTTTGCCGTACCGGGCCTTGCTGTCTGGTAGGTGCTGAAAAACTGATGGACCATATCGGAGAGACACTTGGTGTAAAAGAAAATGAGGTTACTGCAGACGGACTATTTAGCTGGAGAGGTGTAGAATGCCTCGCTGCTTGTGGTTTTGGCCCTGTACTGCAGATTGGCCCTGAATACACATTTTATGAAAACCTTGACGAGCAAAAGGTAGACACATTGATAGAAGAATTACGCAAAAAATAATGGCCCGTAAACTCTTATTAGAACATATAAACGTACCTGGCATCAATACACTTGATGTTTACCGTCAGAAGGGCGGTTACCGCGCTGTGGAAAAAGCTTTAAAAACGCTTACTCCTGATGATGTGGTTGAAGAGGTTAAAAAATCTGGTTTACGCGGACGAGGCGGTGCTGGTTTCCCAACAGGAATGAAGTGGAGCTTTTTGGCTAAGCCAGAAGGTGTAGCACGTTACCTCGTATGTAATGCAGATGAATCTGAGCCTGGAACTTTTAAGGACCGTTACTTGATGACATATATTCCTCATGCTTTAATTGAAGGAATGATCGTTGCGAGTTACGCCTTAGGTGCTAAAACGTCGTATATCTACGTTCGTGGTGAAATGATGCCGCAAATCAGGATACTGGAGAGAGCAATTGCTGAAGCAAAAGCTGCAGGGTTTCTTGGTAAAAATATTTTAGGGACAGGTTATGACCTGGAGTTATACGTTCAGCCAGGTGGCGGGGCTTATATCTGCGGGGAAGAAACAGCACTGTTAGAATCATTGGAAGGTAAAAGGGGTAATCCAAGGATTAAACCTCCATTTCCGGCCATTGCTGGTTTGTATGGGTGCCCTACGGTGGTTAACAATGTAGAGTCTATTGCTGCTGTTGTACCTATCATCAATGATGGTGGCGAAGAGTATGCTAAGATTGGTATCGGACGGAGTACAGGAACAAAACTAATCTCTGCATCTGGTAACCTGGTTAAACCTGGTGTTTACGAAATTGAATTGGGACTGCCTGTAGAGGAGTTCATTTATTCTGATGAATATTGTGGTGGTATAGCTAATGGAAAACGACTAAAGGCTACAGTAGCCGGCGGTTCTTCTGTACCTGTATTACCGGCTAACCTAACGCTTAAATTAGCGAATGGTGATCCTAGATTAATGAGTTACGAATCACTTTCTGAAGGTGGTTTCGCAACTGGTACCATGATGGGCTCTGGTGGTTTCATCGCTTTTGATGAAGATCAGTGTATCGTTAGAAATACATGGAACTTCTCCCGTTTTTATCACCATGAGAGTTGCGGACAATGTTCGCCTTGTCGTGAGGGTACCGGATGGATGGAAAAGGTATTGCACCGCTTAGAACACGGACATGGAAAGATGAGTGATATCGACCTGCTGGTTGATGTTTCCAGAAAGATTGAAGGTAATACGATTTGTCCTTTAGGAGATGCTGCTGCCTGGCCTGTTGCCAGTGCAATCAGACATTTCAGGGATGAATTTGAGTGGCATGTCAAAGAACCTGTAAAAAGCCAGGAGACAAATTATGGGATCGCTAAGTATGCGGAACCAATTGCCAAAGCAGAAGTGACTACAGACAATTAACGAGAATATCTTTAACAATGAGTGAAAAAGTTAAGGTAACCATAGACGGTATAACCGTTGAAGTAGAGCCCGGTACATCTATACTGAATGCTGCAAGGCAAATAGGTGGTGATATCGTACCGCCTGCGATGTGCTATTATTCTAAATTAGAAGGTAGCGGTGGAAAATGCCGTACCTGTATCGTAAAAGTAAGCAAGGGTTCTGAAAAGGACCCAAGGCCTATGCCTAAATTGGTTGCTTCGTGCCGTACCACAGTGATGGACGGAATGGAAGTGCAGAACATTACTTCTCCGGAAGTCTTGGAAGCACGTGCTGGTGTGGTAGAGATCTTATTGATCAATCACCCGCTAGACTGCCCGGTATGTGATCAGGCAGGCGAATGCGACCTTCAGAATTTAGGTTACGAGCATGGTTTACAAAAAACAAGATATGAATTTGAGCGCCGTACTTTTGAGCGAATAGATATTGGTGATAAAATCCAATTGCATATGAACAGGTGCATTTTATGCTACCGTTGTGTGTTTACAGCAGATCAAATTACGAACAAACGTGTTCATGGTATCTTAAACAGGGGAGATCATTCCGAAATCTCTACCTACATCCAGACGGCAGTTGATAATGATTTCTCTGGAAACGTAATCGATGTTTGTCCGGTAGGTGCGTTAACTGATAAAACTTTCCGTTTCAAAAACCGGGTATGGTTTACCAAACCTGTAGATGCACATAGAGACTGCCCTACTTGTAGTGGTAAGGTTACTTTATGGTATAAAGGAGAGAATGTTTTAAGGGTAACTGCACGTAAAGATATTTATGGAGAGGTAGAAGAGTTTATTTGTAATACTTGCCGTTTTGATAAAAAACGGACAGATGACTGGGTTCTGGAGCATCCTACACACATCAGTGATGCTTCTGTAATTTCTTCTAATCATTATGAAACGATGATCCCATTACCTGTAATCCAGGAAGATCTTCGTTTACAAGAAGCCAATAAAGTTGAACTGGAAAAAACTGCTAAATTCTAATGGATATCTCATTTGTAATAGAAAAATTTATACTTGTAGCTATCATTTTTGGTATAAGTTTAGTGATCGCGATGTATTCTACATATGCGGAAAGAAAAGTAGCTGCGTTTTTGCAGGATAGATTGGGCCCGGACCGTGCTGGTCCTGCCGGTATGTTCCAGCCTTTGGCAGATGGTTTAAAGATGTTTATGAAGGAAGAAATTATTCCGACGGACTCTAATAAATGGTTGTTCATGGTTGGCCCCGGACTGGCAATGTTAACTGCTTGTATTGGTACTGCGGTTATTCCCTGGGGAATGCCTATCACTGTAGGGTCAAGAGTAATCCCATTGCAGGTTACCGATGTCAACGTTGGTGTATTATACATCTTTGGTGTTGTTTCACTAAGTGTTTATGGTGTGATGATCGGTGGCTGGGCTTCCAATAACAAGTATTCGTTGCTAAGTGCGATCCGTGCAGCTTCTCAAAATATTAGTTATGAGGTAGCTATGGGTCTTTCATTAATTGCATTATTACTGGTAACCAATAGTTTGAGTTTGAAACAAATTGTAGAAGATCAGCATGGCTGGCACTGGAATGTGCTTTATCAGCCATTAGGTTTTCTGTTATTTATTGTTTGTTCTTTCGCAGAGACTAACAGGGCACCATTCGATTTACCAGAGTGTGAAACCGAATTGATTGGTGGTTACCACACAGAGTATTCTTCAATGAAATTAGGTTTTTACCTATTTGCAGAATATATAAATATGTTCGTGTCATCTGCGGTAATGGCTACTTTATACTTTGGAGGATATAACTATCCGGGTATGGACTGGGTTTTAGTACAAGCTGGTCCGGTAATCGCGCCGCTGATAGGAACAGCAGTATTGTTTGCTAAAATATTTGCCTTCATATTTTTCTTTATGTGGGTAAGGTGGACAATCCCCCGTTTCCGTTATGATCAGCTGATGCATTTAGGATGGAAAGTCCTGATGCCGTTAGCGATAGCAAACGTAATAATCACTGGTTTAGTGATTGCAATAGTAGAAAAGTTTTAACTATCCGCCTTGCGGAATATAAATGGAGGTTTAATGGAACCATTAACCAATAAAAAGAAAGTATTAGTACAAAAGCCGCTTAATTTTGCGGAGCGGATGTATCTGCCTGCACTTGGTAAAGGGTTAGCAATTACGATTAGTCACTTTTTCAAAAAAGAGGCAACGATCAGGTACCCTGAAGTTCAGCGTGAGATGTCTATTAACTGGAGAGGGATGCATTCCCTGAAAAGAGATGAGAACGGTAAAGAACGTTGTACCGCTTGCGGACTTTGTGCTTTATCTTGTCCTGCAGAAGCGATTACTATGATTGCTGCCGAACGTAAGCCTGAGGAGAAAGATTTGTATAGGGAAGAAAAATATGCTTCGGTATATGAGATCAACATGCTTCGCTGTATTTTCTGCGGATTATGTGAAGAGGCTTGTCCGAAAGAAGCAATTTACCTGGACGGACCGATTGTACCTGCAGATTATCTCCGTAAAGATTTCATTTACGGTAAGGATAAACTGGTAGAGGAACCCTTAGTAAAAAAATAGAGCTTAACCGCTTTTTTGATATAAACAGTTATACATTTGCCGTTAACCCGGCTTTAAAACAAAAATAATAAATGGGTACATCAGTATTCTATTTGGTCGCTTTCTTAAGCATCTTCTTTTCACTAATGGTGATTTTTGCAAAAAACCCGGTGCATAGTGTGCTTTACCTGATCGTAACATTCTTTACGTTCACCGTCCATTACATTCTTCTAAATGCCCAGTTTCTGGCAGTGGTAAACTTTATCGTGTATATGGGGGCAATCATGGTACTTTTCTTGTTTGTACTGATGCTACTGAACCTAAACAAGGAAAACGAACCGCTTAAATCAGGTTTGCTGAAAGTTGTTGGTATTGTTGCCGGCTGCTGTTTGGTGGTTACACTGATCGGTTCTTTAAAGGCAACGGCGGTTTCTAATCCCTTGGTATTGCAAAATCCAAATCTGGGATTGGTAAAAAACCTGGGTAAAGAATTGTTTGGTCCTTTTATGCTGCCATTCGAGTTGTCTTCTATCTTATTGCTTACAGCGATGGTAGGTGCGATATTATTAACTAAAAAAGAAAAAGTATAGTGGAGAATCTTACTCAAAATCTACAGGGCGTTCCGCTTAACCACTACATCTGGTTAAGTGCCATTATTTTTACTATCGGTGTAGTAGGGGTACTTACACGAAGAAATGCGATCGTCATCTTTATGTCGGTCGAACTCATGTTAAACGCTGTCAACTTATTGCTTACTGCTTTTTCTGTACATAGCAACGACCCATCCGGACAAGTATTTGTGTTCTTCATTATGGCTTTGGCTGCTGCAGAGGTTGCAGTTGGTCTGAGTATCATCGTGATGGTCTACAGAAATACACAGTCTACAGATATTAATGTATTGAATCGCCTTAAGTGGTAATTATTAAGAATAAATTATAAAATGATAAATTTAGTTTGGCTGGTTCCGTTAATTCCTTTTATAGGCTTTCTGATCAACGGTCTTGGAAGAAATACATTAGGTAAGAACCTGATTGGTATTATTGGGAGTGGCGTAATACTCATCTCTTTTGTGATCAGTGTCGGGATATTTCTTGCTTTAGGAAATGAAACTGTAAAATCTCATGAGATCTTTTTGTTCGACTGGATCAATGCGGGTACATTGCATATTCCTGTTTCTTTTCTGATTGATCCATTAAGTTCAATCATGTTATTGATCATTACTGGTATTGGATTTCTTATTCATGTGTATTCAATCGGCTACATGCATGATGATGAAGGTTTCGGTAAGTTCTTCAGCTATTTAAACCTGTTTATCTTTTTCATGCTCCTGCTGGTGCTTGGATCAAATTATATTGTGATGTTTATCGGATGGGAGGGAGTAGGACTTTGTTCTTATTTGCTAATTGGCTTCTGGTTCACAAACAGTGCTTATGCAACTGCTGCAAAAAAGGCATTTGTGATGAACCGTATCGGTGACCTTGGTTTCCTGATTGCGGTGTTCCTTATCTTTACTACTTTCGGTAGTGTAGAATTTGCAAAGATTTTTCCATTAGCAGGAAACATGCTTCCGGGAGATTCTACGCTAGCACTAATTGCTCTATTACTATTTATCGGTGCTTGTGGTAAATCTGCACAGATCCCATTGTTTACCTGGTTACCAGATGCGATGGCAGGGCCAACGCCAGTATCTGCATTGATCCATGCGGCAACCATGGTAACTGCAGGTATCTACATGATTGCACGCTCACATGTGATCTTTGATCTTGCGCCTGTGGTACAACACCTGATTGCGATTATTGGATTGGCTACTGCTGTATTGGGTGCAATTATCGCTTTAACACAAACAGACATTAAAAAAGTATTGGCTTACTCTACAGTTTCACAACTGGGATATATGTTCCTTGGTTTAGGTGTAGGTGCTTATAACGGTTCTTTCTTTCACGTAATTACACACGCATTCTTTAAAGCGTTATTGTTCTTATGCGCTGGTTCGGTCATCCACGCGATGCACCATGAACAGGATATGAGACATATGGGTGGATTACGTAAGAAGTTGCCAGTTACTTTCATTACAATGTTAATTGGTACGATCGCTATTTCGGGTCTGCCTCCGTTCTCTGGTTTCTTTTCGAAAGATGAGATCCTTGCACATACATTTGAGCATAATCAGCTGATGTGGGGTATTGCAGTGTTCACGGCTTTCCTTACTGCTTTTTATATGTTCCGTATGTTGTTCCTTACTTTTTTTGGAACTTACCGCGGTACACACCATGCAGAAGAGAAGATTCACGAATCTCCGGTGAGCATGACTTTCCCATTAATCGTTTTGGCTATCCTTTCTGCTATTGGTGGTATTATCGGTATTCCGGAAGTACTAGGTGGCCACCATTGGTTATCGCACTGGTTATCGCCGGTTATCCCATTGCACGAAGGAACGGCAGACCATAACACAGAATTTGTGCTGATGGCTGTATCTGTTGCAGGTGTGCTGTTTGCTATCGCATTTGCTTATCGTAAATATGTTAGAATAAACCACGTTCCTGTTTCAGATGAAGGAGAACGTTCTGCATTGGCTAAAATATCTTATCACAAGTTTTATATTGATGAGATCTATGATGCTATAATCAGAAAACCACTAGATGCTATTTCAGGAGTTTTCTATAAAGTTTTTGATCAGAAGATCATCGACGGTATTGTAAACGGATTAGGCTGGAGCACATCAGAAGCAAGTAAGGGAGTAAGACTATTACAATCAGGTAATGTTGGCTTCTATATTTTTATGATGGTGGTCGGAATCATCTCGTTGTTATTGTATACTTATTTATCTCTATAAAAGATCGTCCAAAGAAACATAATGGAACAACTTTTAATACTTCTTATATTTTTACCATTAGTTGGTGCGCTAGTTACAGCGTTTACTGGCAATGCAGCAAAACATGCAGCCCTGTTCTTTTCGCTCGTATCACTAGCGCTTACAGCAGTTATCGTGGGGCAGTTTATTCCGGATGCAACTACGCAGTTTGTAGTTAACCTACCCTGGATTAAAGATTTGGGCATCAACTTCCATGCGGGAATTGACGGTATCAGTCTAATTACGGTAATCCTGACTAACGTATTGGTTCCGATCATTATTTTAGCGAGCTATCAGCATGATTACAAAAAACCACATTCTTTCTTTGCATTGATCTTATTTATGCAAGCTGGTTTATTAGTTGTCTTCACCGCAATGGACGCCTTCTTGTTCTATATCGGCTGGGAAGCAGCGTTAATCCCAATCTATTTTATCTGTGCAATCTGGGGGGGGAAAGACCGTATTAAAGTGAATATGAAGTTCTTTGTTTACACGATAGCAGGTTCATTGTTCATGTTGTTAGGTATCATTTACCTGTATCTTCAGAACCCTGCACATAACTTTGATATACAAGCTTTTTATCAATTGAGCTTAGACCCTGTTCAGCAAGGATGGATCTTCTGGTCGTTCTTTATAGCATTTGCAATTAAAATGCCGGTATTCCCATTCCATACCTGGCAGCCAGATACCTATACAGAAGCACCTGCTGCAGGTACGATGTTACTTTCTGGTATCATGCTTAAAATGGGCATCTATGGTGTGATCAGATGGTTGTTACCAATTGTTCCTGCAGGTGTGCAGGACTGGGGTACTACAGCAATTGTATTATCGATCATCGGTATTGTCTACGCTTCATTAATTGCCTTTACACAGAAAGATGCAAAACGTTTAGTTGCTTATTCATCTATTGCCCACGTAGGGTTAATCTCTGCCGGTATCTTTGCTTTAAATGCTCAAGGTATGCAAGGCGCAATGGTACAGATGCTGAGTCACGGTATTAACGTAGTCGGTTTATTCTTTGTATTGGACATCATCTATTCAAGGATGAAAACCAATAAAATCGCTGAACTTGGCGGAATCGCTAAAGTAGCACCTAAACTAGCTATTGCATTTTTAATCATCGTATTGGGAACCGTTGCTTTACCTGGCACTAATGGGTTTATCGGTGAGTTTTTATTACTGATGAGTGTATATCAGTTTAATATCTGGGCCGTGGTATTTGCGGGGCTGACTATCATTTTCGGAGCAGTTTATATGTTCCGGATGTACCAGAACATTATGCTGGGCAAAACAAACGAACTCACTATAGGATTTACTGATATCAGGGGTTCTGAACAGCTAGTCCTGGGTATTATATGTGTGCTGATTATTGTAATGGGAGTTTATCCTAAACCAGTTCTGCATTTATCAGAAGCTTCGGTACAACAACTATTAGAACAGATCAATCAAAAATTAACATCGGTAAAATAAGGAAATGAATATCATTATAACAATTGTTGTTACAGCTTTAGCGGTGCTTTATGCAGGTTTATTTAAAGCCTACAAAGCGCTATTACCGTTAACTTTAGTTGGTCTGGTTGCCGCTCTTGCTTTTGGCGTTACTGCCTGGGATACTAATGTTACTTATTACGGAATGATGAAAATGGACAATTTTGCATTGGCCTTTTCCGGACTTACGATTTTAGGAACAATCTTTATCTTTTTATTAACACAGAACTACTTCGCTAAAGACAGCGAAAATGTAGCAGAATACTATACACTGATCCTGTTCGCACTTTCTGGTATTGTGATCATGGTTTCTTATACCAACATGTCTATGTTGTTTATTGGAATCGAGATTATGTCTGTTGCGCTTTATATCCTTGCTGGTATCAGGAAAAATAACTTTGCATCAAATGAAGCTTCCTTGAAGTACTTTCTGATGGGTGCTTTCTCTACGGGTTTTCTTTTGTTTGGTATCACTTTAATTTATGGGGCTACAGGATCGTTTAGCTTGCCTGTAATCAACCAATACCTGGTAGGCAACTACCTGATGGTATCTCCTTTATTCTATCCTGGATTAATCCTGATCATGATCGGATTATGCTTTAAAATCGGGGCTGCACCATTTCACTTCTGGACACCGGATGTTTATGAGGGAGCGCCTTCATTGATTACTGCATTTATGTCTACTGTTGTTAAAACAGCTGGTTTTGCGGCTTTCTTACGTCTGTTTGCTGGTACGTTTGCACCGCTGCATGATTTCTGGATGCCGCCATTGATGGCTATTGTTTGCTTAACTTTATTTATTGGTAACGTAACAGCGCTATTCCAAAAGAACTTTAAAAGAATGCTTGCTTATTCCAGTATCTCACATGCTGGCTACCTGCTGTTCTCTTTAATAACGTTAACAGCTAATTCAGCGAGTAATGTACTGGTTTATGCTGCTGCTTATACCTTTGCAAGTATTGTCGCTTTCGCAGTACTGATCCTGGTTAAACAGAAAACAGGTAACGATAATTTCGATAATTTCAACGGATTGGGTAAGCGTAATCCTTTAGCTGCATTAGCACTTACCATTGCAATGTTATCACTTGCCGGTATCCCGCTTACTGCTGGTTTTATTGGTAAATACCTTATGTTCTTGAATGTGATGACAGAATACAAAATCTACCTGGTAGCTTTTGCAATCTTAAATGCATTGGTTGGTTTTTATTATTACCTAAGGGTAATTGTGGCAATGTACTTTAAAGAGGGTGCTGAAATCGTATTAGAAACACCAGTACAGTATAAAGTTGTTTTAGTATTATCTGTAATTATTACAGTCATTTTAGGCGTATATCCGTCAGTAATTTTAAATTTGATATAGGCATTTCTCAGGAAAATTATTTGTAGTTTTACGAATACTTGAACTATGCACGATTTCTGGACTTCCTTACATCAGTTTATTGATCCTGAGAAATTACTCAAAGAAGGTGGTTTTTACGTCGTAATGTTCGTAATTTTTGCCGAGACAGGTCTGTTTTTTGGGTTTTTTCTTCCGGGGGATTATCTGCTGTTTCTGGCTGGAATGTTTGTTGCTACCGGCAAACTTGATGTAAATATCTATGTGCTTATTCTAGGTTTAATGTTCGCTGCAATTTCAGGTAATTTTACCGGATACTGGTTTGGAAAAAAAACAGGGCCTGTATTATATCACCGTAAAGACACTTTCTTTTTTAAAAAGAAGTATCTTAAAGCCGCAGAACTTTATTATAATAAACAAGGTGCTTTTGCTTTGATCATGGGCAGGTTCGTACCGATCGTCAGAACTTTTGCTCCTATTATTGCCGGTGTAGTGCGCCTGGAGTTTAAAAAGTTTGCATTATATAATATTTGCGGTGCATTTTTGTGGATTACATCTTTAACTTTGCTGGGGTATTTTCTTGGCAGGAGATTTGAAAAGGAAATTAATGATTACCTGCTTTATATTATTGTAGGTTTTATAACAATAACAACAATTCCCGTGATTTATACTTTCTTAAAAAAACGGGCTGAAAATAACAACGAAGACATTACAAACACTGAAAAATAAATGAGTATAGATCCAAACCATCCTTGGCACAATGTTTCGCCAGGTTCGAATTTACCGGAGTCGGTAAATGCTATTATCGAAATCCCTAAGGGATCAAAAGCGAAATACGAAATAGATAAAGATTCTAACTTAATCAAGTTAGACCGCGTGCTTTTCTCTTCTGTAATGTATCCTGCAAATTACGGCTTTATTCCGCAAACCTATTGTGACGATAATGATCCTTTAGATATCCTTGTGCTGTGTTCTGTCGATGTTTATCCTTTAACATTGCTCGAAGCAAAAGTTATTGGTGTAATGCACATGGTAGATAATGGTGAGCAGGATGATAAAATTATCGCAGTTGCTAAAAATGATATGTCAGTAAATTATATCAATGATATATCTGAATTGCCTCCGCACCAGATGAAAGAGATTGTAAGGTTCTTCCAGGACTATAAAGCGTTAGAAATGAAAAACGTAACTATCGAAAAATTGATGGGCGTTACTTATGCTTATAAAGTAATCGAAGAAAGTATTGAACTTTATAATAGTACATTTAGAAATAACTCTTAATGGGCTTTCAAATATTCTTAACCTTTTTCTTGGTCGTCTTAAACGGCTTTTTCGTTGCAGCAGAGTTTGCAATCGTTAAAGTCAGGGCGTCGCAAATAGAAATTAAAGCTAAATCTGGTAATAGAGTAGCTAATATTGCTAAATATATTACACAACATCTTGATGGGTACCTGGCTGCAACGCAGCTAGGTATTACATTAGCATCACTAGGACTGGGCTGGGTTGGAGAATCGGTAATGGAGCATCTGTTACATAATTTGTTAACCTCATTAAACCAAACCCCGGCATTTATTGATTCCTTCTCTAAAACAGCCTCCCCAATTATTGCTTTCAGTTTTATTACGATTATGCACATCGTATTTGGAGAGCTGGCACCGAAATCAATTGCCATTCAGCGCCCTGTCGCTACCACCTTATTTATCTCACTGCCTTTACAAATCTTTTATGTAGTATTCAGGCCATTTATCTGGTTGCTGAACGGTTTTGCAAATATTATTCTGAAACTGTTCGGGATCTCTACTGTTGGCGGTCATGAGGCTGTACACAGTACAGAGGAGCTTTATTATCTATTAGACCAAGGTAAAGAAAGCGGTGCATTGGATACAAATGAACACGAGCTGATCAGGAATGTATTTGATTTCAATGAGCGTGTAGTGAAGAATATTATGGTACCCCGTACAAAAATATCCGGAATTGAATTATCTACACCAAAAGAAGAAGTAATACAGCTGATTATTGCAGAAGGTTATTCCAGGATGCCTGTTTATGATGATATTATTGATAAGATCATTGGTATTATCCACGCTAAGGACGTATTGCCATTATTGGCAGGTAACAAAGAGTGGTCACTCAAAGACATCATCAGAAAGCCTTATTTTGTGCCAGAGACTAAAAAGATTAACGATCTGTTAAGTGAACTGCAGCAAAAACGTATTCAGATCGCTATTGTGATTGATGAGTTTGGCGGTACTGCTGGTATGGTAACTTTAGAAGATATTGTGGAAGAGATCGTTGGAGAAATCCAGGATGAATATGATGAAGAAAAACCAACAGTAGAAAAGATCTCTGATACCGAGTTTGTGATTAATGCTTATGCTACTGTTTATGATGTAAATGAACACCTGCCGCACGATTTGCCCGAGGATCTTGATTTTGATACTGTAGGCGGATTGGTATCTCATGCATTTGGTAAAATACCTGATGTAGGCGATAGTGAGGAATGTTATGGTTACCTGTTTACCATTCTTAAAAAAACAGAACAAAATATTGAAACGATCAAGCTAGAGCTGGTGATCGAAAAGAACGATATGGTGGATAACCACTAATTTTTAGCGGATGCATGTTTTTTATACGCCCGATATTACTGGTGCAGATTATGTATTGAACGAAGAAGAAAGCAGGCATTGCATGAAGGTACTGCGGCTGGTTATCGGTGATGTAGTACATCTTATTGATGGAAACGGCGGATTGTATGAAGCGGAAATTATTAGTGAATCCAGGCGTAATGTAACTTTGCATGTACTGCATACTACAAAAGAATATCAAAAGAGAAATCATTCACTGCATATCGCAGTTGCGCCTACCAAAAATATAGACCGCTTAGAGTGGTTTTTAGAGAAGGCCACTGAAATAGGTATAGATCAGATTACGCCTGTGATCTGTGAGCGCTCAGAGCGTAAAATAGTTAAAGAAGACCGCCTTAATAAGGTGATCACTTCAGCAGTTAAACAATCTTTGCAGGCTTATCATCCCGTATTAAATGAGGCGGTAAGCTTTAAAGATTTTATTGGTCGATATAAAGCTGATTATCAAATGATCGCCCATTGTATCGATGGTGAACCAAGAAGTTTTATCAGTCAGCTTACAGTGCCTGGGAAAAGCTATCTGATCCTTATCGGGCCGGAGGGCGACTTTACGCCTAATGAAATTGAACTTGCTTTGCAAAATGACTTTAAACCACTAACTTTAGGTAATACTCGTCTTAGAACAGAAACAGCCGCACTGGCTGCTTGTTTTGAGGTGAATTACTTAAACCGATGAAATTTAGATTACTGATTGCCCTTTCTTTACTTCTTGTGCTGTTTAGCGGATACCGTATTCCTACTTATCGTATTGCACGATTAAAGTATAATGGCGGAGGCGACTGGTACGGTAATCGTACAGCGCTAATCAATTTAATCTCATTTTGTAATCAGAACCTGCACACTAATTTTGCCGCAGAAGAAGCCATAGCCGAAGTCGGCAGTCCCGAATTATTTGATTATCCCATAGTTTACATGACTGGCCATGGTAATGTTGTTTTCAACACACAAGAAGCACAAAATCTTCGTAAATACTTATTAGGCGGGGGCTTTCTTCATATTGATGATAATTATGGGCTCGATAAGTTTATCCGCGTACAGATGAAAAAAGTATTTCCCGAACTATCTTTTGCAGAGCTGCCTTTCGGACATCCATTATATCATCAAAAATTCAAATTCCCCGGTGGCCTTCCTAAAATCCATGAGCACAATGCGAAACCTGCACAAGGGCTGGCGCTGATTAAAGAAGGAAGAGTAGTTTGTTATTATTCTTATGAGAGCGATTTAGGGAACGGATGGGAAGATGCAGGTACTTATCCTGAAGATAGTCCTGAAAAGCGCACACAGGCGTTAAAAATGGGTGCAAACTTAGTTCAATATGTGTTAACCCAATAAGTATGTATAAAGTAAAAGTAAATAACGGATATAGCTTTGAGTTGAATACAGTAAATGATAAGATCAAACGTGGAGAGGAAGATCTTACTTTTGACGTTGCTTTAGTTAAAGAAGGCCAGTTTCACTTTATCTACAAGCACAAGTCATATAATGCAGAAATTGTTTCTGAAAATGCTGCCGAAAAAAGCATTATAGTTAAGGTAAACGGGAAATTATGCAACGTTCAGCTGGAAGATCAATTTGATCTTTTAATAAAGGAGTTAGGTCTGGAGGAGAATAGTGCTAAGCTGGCTATGGAAATCAAAGCACCAATGCCCGGCCTTGTGCTTAGTGTGAATGTGAGTGTAGGGCAAGAGGTGAGTAAAGGCGATAGTTTATTGGTGCTGGAAGCGATGAAGATGGAGAATATGCTTAAATCCACAACAGACGGTACGATTAAGAAGATCTGTGTAGCCAAGGGTGATAAGGTGGAGAAGAACCAGGTATTGATAGAATTTATTTAAAATACAGGAGTAAATAAAAGTAATTACAAAAGAAAAGTGCCAAAGTAAAATAGCGGTATAACAGAAAGGCCATCTCGCAGAGATGGCCTTTCTGTTATACCGCTATTTTTATCTTTTTTTAGAATTGAAAGGCTTTTGCTGTTTAGGTTTAAACTGCGGTTTTCCCATTGGGCTGATCTCAGATGCGCCAAGCATAGTCATGGCACAGCGGAAGCCAATATCTGCAGTAGACTCATCTTGTTGTAAGAACCTTCTTGAAGCAGGGTTTAACCAAAGCGCCTGGTCGTCCCATGATCCTCCTTTGTAAACTCTTGACTTGTTATTAACCAATGTAATTTCACCATAAAGCGGACTTTCTTCATCGCGATATCCTCTCTGATCGGCATAAGTATTTACCACGGCAGGCTGTGCAGCAGCTGCTTGTTTTTCCGCCCATGTTTGTTTTTTGCCTGATACTGCAGGCGTCATGATAGGTCTGTTGTATTTGTCTTTTTCTAGTTTTCCAGTCTGTGCATCTGCAACTTTTTTATCCTGATAGTAATTACCCCTGTAAGGATTTAATGCATCTGCGGCATCAAAAGTATTAGAACGGTAGATATCAGATACCCATTCATTCACATTGCCGGCCATATTATATAATCCAAAATCATTAGGAACATAAGAGCGCACTGCAACAGTAATACTTCCTTTATCATTCAGTGAACCGCCAACACCCATGTAATCTCCTTTTGTTCTTTTGAAATTGGCAAGGATCAAACCACGTGTTTTATTTTTTGCCGAGCTAATACCCAGGCCATCCCATGGATATATTTTGTTGCTCGAAATGTTTTCATAATCTGTATTGCCAATAAGGCCTAAAGCAGCATATTCCCACTCTGCCTCAGTAGGCAAACGGTATGGCTGTTTAATAATACCATCTTCTAACCTTACATTACGGGTTGGTGCACCTTTTTGTTTCTGTCCGCCTGCAGTAGCAGCCGCAGCGGCTCCAGGGCTTAAGTCTTTCATTGCACGTTTTCCCTTATCATCAATCTGGTTGTTCAGATAAAGGTCTGTATTAAAAGGGCCTGTAGGTACTGCCGCAGTAGTTTCACCTTTTTTACCTTTAGCACCACCATTAAGGTCTTTAAAGCTAGTCATGTAACCTTGCTCCCTTAATAAAGATTCATTGACCATAGATGTTCTCCAGTCGCAATATCTTTCTGCCTGTTCCCAGGTAACACCTACAACAGGGTAGTCCTGATAAGCGGGGTGCCTTAGATAATTATCTACGTAAGGTTCGTTGTAAGAAAGTGGTCTTCGCCATACCAACGTATCGGGCAGCTCATTATAATAATATTCATAATTTGTAGGATCTGTTCTTCTGATCCAGTACAAATATTCCAGCCAGTTGGTATTTGAAACCTCAGTTTCATCCATATAAAAAGAAGATACTGTAGTTTCTCTTTTATGGTTATAGTCTTTTAACTCCTGGCCAGGTACGTTTGTAGCACTGCCGCTCATTACAAATACACCACCTTCAATTTCTACTAAACCAGGTCCAGGTCCGCGTCTGAATTTATTGTTTACCTGAAACCCTCCATTTTCAGGTCTATTGTAAGCCATGCCCGTTTTTTCTGAAGTCGCATTTTTATTGGACTTACAGGAGATCAAAGAGGAAACCGACAATAAAAGGGCAAATGAATATAGGTATGTTTTTTCCATATGTACACGTTGGGTAATAATGAGCATAAATTTACACAAAAAAAAACCTATGCTCCAAAAGAATTGAGCAATATCACTCTAAAATAACTTTAAATCAACATCTTGCGCTTTTGGGCTACAATCTATTAAGCATAAGTTGTATTAAAATTGCGTAATTAAATTATATTTGAATAGGAAGACCTATTGTAGAAGCTTGTAACTTAATCTTTTGAAGAATTTCCTCTGCTAACATTAAGGATAAATGAATTTTAAGCTCCATAAACGCTTTTTATCAATATGTTTCTTATTTACATATACCAGTTTTTCACTTTATGGTCAGGGATTACCAGGTGTAGGTAGCAGCGGAAATACGCGGGTGCGGACTGCAGTGCCTTTCCTTAACATTAACCCCGATGCAAGGACGAGCGGAATGGGAGAGGCCGGTGCGGCGTTAATGCCGGATGTGAATGCGTTAAGTATGAACCCTTCAAAAATCGCATTTCTCGAACAGCGGTCCGGATTTGCATTATCATACAGTCCGTGGTTAAGAAGCATTACATCTGGCATAAATCTGGGGTATCTCAGTGGCTTTTATAAAATAGACGACCACAGTACATTAGGTACTTCGCTGCGCTACTTTTCTCTTGGGGAAATTGAGCTGACAGATGCAAATCAGCAGGGTCTGGGAAGTTACAATCCTAATGAGTTTGCTGTTGACGTTACCTATGCAAGGAAATTTGGTGCTTCTTTTTCCATGGCGACCAGTGTGCGGTATATTTATTCTGGCCTTTCCGTAAATCCACCAGGAATGGGGCAGCAAGGCGGGATGGCGGGAAAATCAATCGCTGCGGATGTTTCTGCCTATTTTAGAAGGCCTGCATATCTTTTCGGGTATCATGCAATCATTGCTGCAGGTATAAATATCTCTAATATCGGCACAAAATTATATTACGGAGATGGCGGGCAGAACTATTTTTTACCAGCAAACTTAAAGATCGGCGGCGCCTCAACGTTTATGCTGGATGATAGGAATGAGGTAACTGTAGCGTTAGATTTTAACAAATTAATGGTTCCTGAAGATCCATATCGTTCTGTTCCATCAGGTGTTTTTGGCTCATTTAGTGATTCTTCCGATGGTTTTAGCGGAGAACTAAAAGAAATAAATATTGCATCGGGTATCGAATACTGGTATAATAAGCAATTCGCTTTAAGGACAGGTTATTTTTACGAAAATAAACTGCTAGGCGACAGACGATATTTTACCTTAGGCACTGGCATTAAATATGAGGCATTTAACCTTGATTTTTCTTATTTATTGGCAAATGTTAAAAATAGTCCGCTTGCAAATACCTTAAGATTTACTTTATTGTTCAACTTTGGGGAATTATAATACAGATTGGATGTAGTCGCTGCATCAAGGTTGAAGTAAACATAAATGAACGCTAATAGTGCAGGCAGTTACAAAGAGTAATGATATGCTGATGATAAGTTCATATCACTAAAAAATTATTAAATAATGAAGATTAAAGTAGGATTTGGATTTGACGTACATCAATTAAAAGAAAACCATCCATTTGTAATGGGGGGCGTTACACTAGAACATCATAAAGGGGCATTTGGGCATTCGGATGCTGACGTGCTGCTGCATGCTATCTGTGATGCCTTGCTGGGTGCAGCAAATCTTCGCGATATTGGATTTCACTTTAAAAATACCGATCCGCAATGGAAAGGGATCAGTAGTATGATCCTGCTGCAAGAAACGGTTAGGTTGATTGCAGAGAAGGGCTTTACTATCGGGAATATTGACGCTATGATCTGTCTCGAAGCACCAAAGATTAATCCCCACATCCCGCAGATGCAAGAAAACATTTCAAAAGCCATCAACATTGATATTGACGATATCTCGATCAAGGCCACTACAAATGAGACAATGGGATTTATTGGAAGAGAAGAAGGTGTGGTCGCTTATGCTGTATGTCTTATTCAAAAATCATAAAACAATTAGTTGTTTGACGGGGTTTTAAGTAAAAACCATTGATTATGAAGAGTTCAGCAAAATACTTTACAGTTGCAGTTTTAGGAATACTTTCTTTGTCGGCTTGTACCATGGGTGATAAAGGAAGCGAGAAAGTTCCTGACTCGGTCCGGATAGATACAAATATCAACGCTACCACGACTACACAAGAGCCAGAAAAGGCTTCGGATACAACTTTGATTGATAGTTTGCAGACCGACACAAGTAAAGCACCAGCTAAACAATAGCAATTAAAAATCCGCTGAACGTTTAATTCAGCGGATTTTTAGTTTATAATCGATTGGATTTTTATTGTCATTAATCTTGCGCCTGTCTATTTTATTAAAATAAGCGGCTTTTATAAATGGTTTAATCAACTTCCAGATAACCGAAACAACCTCTGTTGTAATCATCCATCGCTTGTTTAATTTCTTCTTCGGTATTCATTAAAAATGGGCCGTAATGTGCAATGGGTTCATCTATAGGTGCTCCGCTCAAAATAAGCACCACACTATTTTCCAAAGCTTCTATCCTTATTTCGGCTCCGTCGTTGTTAAAATAAACAAATTGGTTTTCTTTAGCGATCTCATTTTCATTGATGCTAATACTTCCCTCAACGATCAGAAACCCGGTATTAAAACCCACCGGAAAATTGAACGTAGCTGCTCCTTCTTTATTTATCCTTGCATTATATACATGCAAATTAGTAAACGTAGAGGCACTGCCTTTTACGTCCTCATATGCACCAGCAATTACTTCGATAGTACCTGCATTAGCTGGAAGAATATGCTTTCCAATGTCATCATGCTTAATAGATTGATACTTTGGTGTGCCCATCTTATCTTTTGCCGGCAGGTTTACCCATAGTTGTACCATTTGAAAGATACCACCGGTCAGGCTAAACTCCTGTTCCAGGTATTCCTTGTGGAGTACACCCCTTGCAGCAGTCATCCATTGTACATCGCCCGGATAAATGATCCCCTTATTGCCGGCACTATCCTGATGCGCAACGGCACCATGATAAGCGATGGTCACAGTTTCGAATCCGCGGTGCGGATGTGCACCAACACCTTTCGGTTCAAGCGAAGCGGAAAGTTCCATCTTCGCATTAAAATCAAGCAGATAAAACGGACTCATATTAATCTGATACCCACCCGGAAAAAAGTTGCTTACAAAAAATCCGTCTCCTACCATATGTGGTTCTGGAGAATTCAAAACTGTGGCAAATGATTTTAAATGGGTATCCATAATATTGATTAAATGATAATATCCTAGTTATAATTAAGCTTCTTTTGCAAATTGCAATTCACCTAAAATGCGAACTTCTTCACTTAACATTACACCACCTGTTTCTAACGCGGCATTGTAAGTAAGACCGAAATCAGTTCTATTAATCTTTCCACTCAACGTAAATCCAGCTTTAGTATTTCCCCATGGGTCCTGAGCTGTTCCACCAAATTCTACATTTAAAGAAACTTCTTTGGTTACATCTTTAATAGTCAGTTCTCCTGTAAGTTTGTAGTCACCACCATCTTTTTTAAACGAGGTAGATACAAAAGAAACTGCAGGAAATTCTTCCGCATTAAAGAAATCACCGCTAATTAAGTGTCCGTCCCTGTCTTTATTACCTGTGTCAATAGAACTTACCCCTGCTTTAAACGTAACAGAAGAATGCTCAAAATCTTCAGAGTCTGTAGTCAATTCAGCCGAGAAGTCGTTGAAACTACCAGTAACAGTAGTGATCATTAAATGTTTTACTTTAAATTGAAGTTCGCTGTGTGTTGGATCTAATACCCATTTAGTAGTTGCCATAATTTTTGTTTTAGGATTAATTAGTTTTTTGTTACCCCAAAATTAAGATTATACTAAGGCTCAGACGTTGATGTATGATAAGAAATGATTACGCTTTAAAGTGTTTGTGTGCAAGGTCTTTACGTACACGGCTAAGCGATTCTGGTGTGATGCCCAGATACGACGCAATCATCCATTGCGGCACCCTCAGAGTAAGGTTAGGATAGAGTTTAATAAAGTCTAAATACCGTTCTTCCGCCGTAGCACTTAACAACATATTGATCCTCTTCTGCATAAAGCGGATGGAGTTATTAAGCATCGTACTATTTAGATCGTGCAGGCAAGGGATGTGTTTTGCTGCATCATTAAAATAATTTTTTGGAATAAGCAGTGCTGTGGTAGGTTCTATAGTGTCTATGAAAAAATCTGAAGGTTCATTAAAAAAGCCGTTCCTTTCAGAAAGCCACCACAGCTCTGGTGCAAATTGAATCACGTTGGCTTTCCCTTTACTATCTACAGAATAACAGCGCATCAAACCTTCAGTAACAAAATAAGTTTTCTGACTGATGTCGCCTGGAGACAGCACTACGGTGTTCTTTTCGAAAGTTTTAACTTTAATATCTGTAGAAACAAGGTCAAACTGCTCGTCAGTTATCGTTATTTTTTTACGTAAATAATCTTTAAACTGATCAAGCATAGAAAATATGGAGAAGGCTATTTGTTCTTAATGTCAACATTGGAGAAATCAACACCGCATTTACAGTTTGATGCACATCCGCCAGATTTCGGAGATACTGCACGATAAATGATGCGTCCTATATAAAATAGGGCGGCAGCAAATAAAAGTCCGACTAAAATAGTTTGCATATCCATTAAACAAAAATAATTAATCCATTGATCAAGGAAGTCTTTATAGTGTCAATTTTAACGGTCCATCAGACCTACAGTTCCTCCAACCCAATTTACATCAGCATTATGACTTACGCCTATCATTTTGCCCTTACTCAACCTTGTCAGGTTGATGCATAATTGAGGCTCTTCCCCATCCGGCCAAATATAAAGGAGCCTGATTTCAGTTTTTACAAGTCCGTCGGGCGACTGTACAACGGGTTCATATTTTACTTTTTTCTGCAATATCCAGTTTTCCGGATCAGAAATAGTTGCAATAGCTGCGCTGGTTACATCAATAATTACACCTGTTCCTGCAAAAGAAAACAGCGGTTTGAGTACGTAGTTTTCCAAATCATCAGGAATAGCATTTATGGTGTGGAGAAACCTTGTTTCAGGCACAAACTCCTGCTGCAAAAATGGCAGCGTAAACTTACTGATCCTGTAAAACCAATTTGGATGGGCCACCCATTCTACATCTAGTTCTTCCCGCGGATCAAAACTAAGTTTAAAAAGTTCTTGCTGCCGCTGTACTTCGTCAAATATCAGCCGGTTATAAATCCTTTTGATGCGTATCTTTCTACCTTCCTGCAGGTAAAACAGCTGGTTGCCTTCTTTAAAAATGTCAGTTAAGCTTAAAACCGCTATGCCCAGGTGTTTTTGTGTAATATAAAAATCGATAGCAGTTTTTTGATGGGGCGCGTTCACGTCCATCAATGCAACCTCTTCAGGAATATGGTTGCCAACAATAGCCCTTTTAAGCAGATCATAGTACTGCTGCTCATCTAAACCGTTAAAATAGGGGGTTAGATCAGCAGCATTATCCAGTTCAAAGACTTCTTTGTAAGTATCTGCCAAACGGGATTGCAGACCGAATAACGAAGGGAACCCTTGCATTTCAATTAATCGGGGAACCAGCCGGCCATGCTCATCTTTACAAATACCGAAATCAAATGCCAGGAAATGCGGATGGTCATTTTCTCCTGGAACAAGCCATTCTTTAGGGATAGCGGCATCGGTGAGCGACTTAAAGTTGGGTTGTCTGATCAATTTAATGATTTCCTCACCTGCGTTGATCAGTTGCTCTTTTAGATCCGCCGTAATAAATACTGGTGTTTCTGCAAATCGGATCGCTATAGGCGGATAACCATTTACTACCTCTTCCTTAAACCGGGTATAACGTTCCTCTGTGAAATTTTGGTTAAAATATTCCCTGTAGGTGCGAATCATATTATACGTTTTTATGCGCCGCTACGGCTGTTGTTAAAAAGTTTGGTAAGACCACGCTTTGCGTAAGTAAAATTCTTTGCGGGTCTTCCAGGCTGCGGAGCATATCTTCATATTTCTGCTCCCCATGCGTAGTAATTATTGATGCTCTTCTGTCTTCATTTAATAGGTAGCCTCTCATGCCTGCAGCATCTGCCTCTGGATGAAACTGTGTACCTACCATCTCATCAGAGAAGCGTATAGACATAATGCAGCGTTCAAGATCGATATGTTTTCGCTCTTTTTCAAGCGCAAGAACGTCAGATCCTGGCTTGCTCACAATTTTACTTTCTGGATCTATCACTTGCCAGTCCCTGCTATCTACTGCATAAAATGGATTGGGCAATCCAGAAAAAACGGAATCCTGCAAGCCGTGTTCAGTTAATGTTACCGGGAAAATACCAAAGGCATTAGATTTTCTGGGCGCCACAGTGCCCAGCTTATACTTGCGGCAGGCCAGCTGAAAGGAATGGCAGATCAGGAAAACATACTTTTTGAGATCATGCTGCTGATTATAAAAATTCAGATCGTCCAGCAAAGTGAAAAAGGACTTTTCCCATGGCTCGTTCTCACTTTCCAGCGGACTGCCAGGTCCGCCGCTCGAAATATAGATATCGTAATCTGTTCCTGGTATTTCATTTTTCGCTCTCAGGTCAAACACATCATGCTGCAGCTCCACAGATTTGTCTTTTTTAAACTGGCAAAGAATATCAATAATTCCCCTTAATCCCTGGTTAGGGGTACCATTGTTCATGTCAATTACGGCAACTTTAATTTCTTTTTTCTCCATAATTACCCTTTCGCACCTATTAAAGTCTGAGAAGTAATATAGTCTACTACCGCCTCAAAACTTCCGGTATGCTGGTAAACAGCTAATTGCTTATCTGCTCCTGTACCATTTTCCAGGATCTTATGAATATAAGCAAGATCATCTCTGCAGCCCAGTTCGTCTACTACATCATCTACAAAATCCAGCAATTCAAGTACTAAATTGCGGCAATTAACTTCAATCTCTTTTCCAAAATCGATCAGGTTCCCATCTATGCCATATCTTGCAGCGCGCCACTTATTTTCATTGATCAGTGCCCTCGAATAATTGATATAACTCATATTTTGCAACCGGAGTTTATACAGTTTGGCACAAAGTGCCTGGAAAAGTGCTACAAATGCCATTGTCTCATCTATCAACATCGGGCAGTCACAAATCCTGAACTCAATTGTTTCAAAGAATGGATGTACCCTGATATCCCACCAAATTTTCTTCGCGTTATCAATACTGTTTGTTTTAATCAGGAGCTTCACATAGTTATCATAATCTTCAATACTATCAAAAACATCAGGTATGCCGGTCCGCGGAAACTTGTCGAATATTTTGGTGCGGAAAGACTTATAGCCTGTGTTTCTGCCTTCCCAAAATGGCGAATTAGTAGACAGCGCAAAAACATGTGGCAGGAAATAGCGCACTTGATTAGCGATATGTATAGCTAATTCCCTGGATTGGAAGCCTACATGCACATGCAGACCGAAAATCAGGTTGGAGCGTGCGGCTTCCTGTAATTCATTTACAATTTCATTATACCTTGGATGCTCCGTAATCAGCTGTTTTTCCCACAAAGAGAAGGGATGCGTTCCGGCAGCACCAATCCGCAAGCCCAGCTCACCAGCAAGTTGTGATACCGTATAACGCAGCTGTGAAATTTCTGCCCTTGCCTGCCCGGTGTTTTTACAGATCCCTGTGCCTACCTCCACTACAGCCTGGTGCATTTCTGCTTTTACCTGGTCTTTATGGATCTTCTGGGCAGCCTCTACTATTTTCTGATCATGAGAGGTGAGCTCCCGGGTAACCGGGTCGATTACCATGTACTCTTCCTCTACACCGAGCGTAAATTCATTCATCATTTTTGTTCCTTTATAGGATAATATTACTTTTTCTTTGCTGTTCCTGGCTTTTTTACCTTTGCAGTTGCTGATTTTTTAGCTGTATTAGCCGCTAATTGTTCAACGGGTTTCGTCAGGGGTAAACCCTCCGGTTTCTGTGCAGGCAGTACCTCTGTTGCTGGCTTTTGCACTTCCCGTTTCAATTTAATTACCGGTCGTCCTGCAGGTACTGTAGTTGCACCTTTCACATATTCTCCCCAAGTTAAATTATCTCGTCCTTCAACATGTGCCTTTGCACGTTCTATTGCGTATTTAGCAGCCGTATCTACTACCCAATCAAAATTTTCTTGCCCCACACTTGATACTTCTGCATCAGGCGCCGGGTTACAGAAATCAATAGCATAAGGGATGCCATCTCTCACCGCAAATTCTACCGTGTTAAAATCATATCCTAAGTGCTGATTAAGCTTAATTACATACTCATGGATAGTTTCAAGTAGTTTTTCACTAGAAGGGGGATGATCTACTGCATACCTTAGGTGAAACGGATTTCTTGGCTCATATTGCATAATCCGCACATATTTTCCGCCAATACAATAACATCTAAAATATTCATCAAACACAATTTCTTCCTGTAACATCATTACATGCTGATTGGTCAGGCTATGTTTATGAAAAAAGTCTTCCTTATCTTCCAGCTTATAAACTTCTTTCCAGCCGCCGCCATCAAATGGTTTCATATAAGCCGGAAAACCAACATAATCAAAAATCCCTTGCCAATCTAGTGGAAACGCGAGGTTACTGAAAGATTCTCCTGTAGTATCATCAGGTCTGGCATGTGAAGGGATTAAAGCTGTTTTAGGGACTGGTATACCCAGTTTTAAAGCTAATGCATTATTGAAAAATTTCTCATCTGCACTCCACCAAAAAGGGTTGTTTATTACTGCTGTTCCCGTGATTGCTGCATTTTTTAACGATGCCCGGTAAAACGGTACATCCTGCGATATGCGGTCAATAATTACATCATACCCTAAAGGTTCACCTTGAAATACCTTATTAATGTTTACGAATTCTGCAACAATTTCAGTTCCTTCCAGTTCGTTTACCTTTTTAACAAAGGCTTGTGGAAACGACCGCTCTTGCCCGAATAAAATGCCTATTTTCTTCATAAGAGTTATTATATTCTAATTGTAAGTGTTATCAATTTATATTTAGCAACAGGTTTATAGTCTCGATAAATAGGCAGGGAACATCTCCCGCCAGATTGGCCAGTCATGATCTGCATTGGGCCGGATGTCCAGCCAATGATCAATTCTCTTCTGGCTAAGAATATGGGAGAGTCTTTCGTTAAATGGTCTGCACACATCATATTCTCCTGTTCCAAGTACGATATCCATTTTCCAAAGGTCAGCATCCTGGTCATGGGGTAAAAAGTGTACCGGGTTATTGTAGTAAACATCACTGTTATAAAACCCGTCTACTTCATCGCTGATATCAAAAATTCCGCTCATACTAAACAGGTTACTAACCAGCCAGGGGTGCCTGAAGGCAAAGTTTGCTGCATGGTAACCGCCAAAGCTACATCCAGCGGTAACTATTTTACCGTATCCGGTTTCGTTTCTGGCTAAAGTAGCTACTTCGTCAAGGATCATTTTGTCGTACCAGGCATGATTCTTTGCACGGTCGGCAGGATGAATAGATTTGTTATACCAGCTCATCGAATCAATACTGTCCGGACAGTAGATTTTAACCTTTCCCTGCTCAATGAGATGCGCTGCGGAAGCAATTAATCCGAAGTCTTTATTTTGATAATACCGGCCGTTGCTTGTTGGAAAAAGCAAAACCGGGCACCCGCTATGGCCAAAAACCAATAGCTCTATGTCGCCGCTTAAATTCGGACTGTACCATTTTTTATATTCTTCTTTCACACCGGCAGGGTTTATATTCAAGATATAAAAACTCTGCCTATCGCCAAAAAGTTTTAGCTATTTGCGCAAGAGTTGTTTATAAAAAACCGACAGCTGACACAATAGTTGATAGAGATCTGTAAGTTTGCCGCAGTTTGTGAAATGAAATCTGCTGTTTATGTCTAATATCCTACCAATTTTAACAGGTGGCCATATAGTTTTTGAGCTAGACTCTGTTTATTTAAAGCGTGCTGTAAAGCTATCCGTGTTTTGTCCGCCCCACCTTTTAGAACGGGAGACTATTAATTTATTACTATTAAACGACGGACAGGATACGGAAGAATTAAATTTAGAAGAGACATTGGAAGCGCTATACGGAAGCCAGAAAATTGAACCTGTGCTGATCGTTGCTATACATTCGTCGCCCGCCCGTTTACAGGAATATGGTGTTGCCGGGATCCCGGATTTTAATGGTCGCGGTGCATTAGCTGCAAACTATACAGATTTCATTATAAAAGAATTGCTCCCCTTTCTCCAAATTGAGGTTGGCCGGCCAATTAACGGTACACGCGCTATTGCGGGGTGTTCGTTAGGCGGACTAACGGCTTTCGATATTGCCTGGAACCATGGTGATCTGTTCGACGCTGCCGGTGTTTTCTCTGGTGCTTTCTGGTGGAGAAAGAAAGACCTGAATGATGGATATACAGATGACGACCGGATTATGCACCAGGTAATCAGAGAACGTAAGTCGGCCGCAAAGCTCAAATTCTGGTTAATGGCAGGTACAGAAGATGAAAAAGCCGACCGCAACCATAATTATATTATAGATTCTATTGACGATACTATTGATATCGTTAAAGAGCTTATGAAAAAAGGGTATAACCGACCTGAAGATGTTTTTTACTATGAAATGGTAGGTGGTAAGCACAATATAGAGAGCTGGGCAAGAGCCTTTCCCGCCTTTTTAAGCTGGACATTTGGTCGGAAAATGTTTATTTAATCAGTTATTATCCTTGTTTAACAGGCTGTCCGATCTCTTGTATCTGGTCAGACTCATAGACGAATATGCCATTTTTTGTTGCGAATGAATTTTGGATCATTGCATTAGCTACTGTTTCTACCTTAATACTTCTGTATTTTTTCATTCCCCCAAATAGTAGCGGGTTTATTACCTTCATCACAGCATTGCTGATTTTCTCTACTGTACGCTTTTCTTTTCTTTCCCCATCGAGCAAAGAAGGGCGGTAGATATAAATACTTTCAAAAGGTACAGCTTTTAAATCACGCTCCACCTCTCCCTTAGTTCTGATATAAAAAGTAGAAGAATCCTTGTTTGCACCGATGGCAGAAATCAAATGATAACTTTTTGCACCATTCGTTTGCGCTATCCAGGCAACATCAAGGGATACTGATAGTCGATTTTTTTATATTCTACTTCATCGGGCGTCTGACTTTTCGTAGTGCCCAGGCAACAGAACACGACATCCCCGGTTATTTGTGCCGAATATTTATTGATCTCCTCAAAATTCAGGATCAGCTGTTGCAGTTTCGGATGCTGTATACCAATGTCTTTGCGCACTAAAATCAGCACTTCCGAGTAACCTTCATTGGTCAGCAGTTGTTTAAGTACCTGATTTCCGATAGATCCGCTTGCCCCAATTACAATTGCTTTTTGTCCCATAATTCTTAAAATATACAATTCAATAAACTGAATCATGATAGCTAAACAAAATCTATTAAAAATAGTTAATTAAAATATTTCTTTACCATGGAGCAGAAAATAAATAAGACAATGTTAAACGATTTAATATTGTTTTAAGACGCGTTTAGAAATAATAAACGATATAAAAAATGTATTAAGTATCTATATTTCAGTTGTTTATGGATTTATTATTTGATACCTTTGCCTTGCAAATCTATTTATTACTTCCTCACGCTTAAACTACTCTTATGCGAGCTAGCAAATTTTCTGTCCGTTTTTACCCGGTAATGCTACTTACGGGTCTAATTACCCTTGCCTCTTTTGGTGTTTCTTGCCAAAAGGATAGTGCAAGTGAAAATCAGGATGTATCTGTTGCTGCAACAGAGAGTTTGTCTGTCACGAGTAACGAAGTCCTATTGAGTGCGCTAAATACAGCAACGGGTACTATCCTGCGAGAAGTATGGAATAATAACTTCGGGAACGACGTGGCGCAGATTACCTGTCAGGCTGCTCCTTCATCATCTACCAAAATCACCTCGTTTGAGGTTCCAATAAATGTTGGTGATAACTATGGCGAGCGGATCCGAGGGTATGTAATTCCTCCTGTAACCGGAAATTACACCTTTTTTATTGCGGCAGATGATGCAGGAGAGCTTTGGCTGTCCAAGGATCAGCATCCTGCGAATAAAACAAAAATTGCAGGTACGTTAAGCTGGACAAATAGCAGGGAGTGGAATAAGTTTTCTGCTCAAAAGTCTAATCCTGTTGCTTTAACTGCAGGGAAGCCCTATTATATTGAGGCCTTACATAAACAAGGCGGGGGTGGTGCAAATCTGGCTTTACAGTGGGTGCTGCCGGGCGGAACGATAGAATCCCCAATTCCCGGTTCAAGACTGGCTCCTTACACGGGTGGCGAAACAGTAGACAATGGTGCTTATACCCCATCTCCAGTGATTTATTTGGAAGGCAAGCATGATATCACCATCAGCGGTAAATATATAACCGGCGGTACAGAGCCATTAATTACACTCAAAAACTGTTATAACGTTCGCATTACCGGCAATAAATTGTCTAACTCTACACAGGTAGGTGTTTATTTGTACGGTTGTAAAAATATAACCGTTCAGGATAACTACATCACCAATGTAAGTAGCGGTGTTTATGCAGAGCAAACTAAAGAAGGGGGAATAGTGGTTAATTCGAATCAGTTTTTGAATATGAAAGGGCCTTTCCCAAGAGGACAGTTTGTACAGTTTAACAACGTAGTGGGGCCGAATAGTTCTATTAGTTATAACAGAGGTGAAAACATATTGGGGCAGAGCTATCCGGAAGATGCGATCAGCTTGTACCAGAGCAAGGGCACCGCGGCAAGCCCGGTTAAGGTGAATGGGAACTGGATCCGCGGAGGCGGACCAAGTAATAGCGGAGGCGGTATTATGCTGGGCGATAATGGCGGTTCGTATCTCTTTGCACAGGATAATATATTGGTCGATCCCGGGCAGTTCGGAATGGCAATTGCGGGTGGTGACCATAATACCATTATCAATAATCAGATCTATGGCAGGCAGCAACCCTTTACTAATGTGGGTATTTATATCAATGACATCAATGGGTATAAAACCACCTTTTGTAAGATTGGTAATAATAAGGTAAGGTATTTCAATAAAGTAAACTACATGAATAATGCCTGGATCTCCCCAAATAGCAGTAAGCCCGAGGCATGGGATAGCAATATCTTTGGTGCGAATCTTAGTGCTGCTATTCTGCCGGCAGTTATTATTACCAAAAAATAACAGTATATCACGCAGCTAGCCATTAAATAGGGTATAAACAAGCGTACAAATCGGCCCGTAAATTCCTTAATTCAGATAGCGATACGAGGTAGCGTGCGCATTATTATAAGTAATTATACGACATTGCCCTAGCTAATAGGCTGATATATGAATTATTTACGTTATCTTTGCGCCAAAATTAGGCGCATTTTATGCAAAAAATAAGAAACATAGCTATTATAGCACACGTTGACCACGGTAAAACTACATTGGTTGACAAGATTTTACACACTTGTTCAATTTTTCGTGACAACGAACAAACAGGTGACTTAATACTTGATAACAACGATTTGGAAAGAGAACGTGGAATTACCATCGTTTCCAAAAACGTTTCAGTAATGTACCAAGATACTAAAATCAATATCATTGATACACCTGGTCACGCGGATTTCGGTGGTGAGGTAGAGCGTGTATTAAAAATGGCTGATGGTGTATTGTTGTTATGTGATGCTTTTGAAGGTGCAATGCCCCAAACTCGTTTCGTAACTCAAAAAGCTTTGGCTTTAGGTCTTAAACCTATCGTTGTTGTAAATAAAGTAGATAAAGAAAACTGTCGTCCGGAAGAAGTTTATGAGCAAATCTTTGAATTGTTCTTTAACCTTGAGGCTACAGAAGATCAATTAGATTTTCCTGTAATCTACGGTTCATCTAAACAAGGATGGATGAGCACAGACTGGACTAAACCTACTACAGATATCTTCCCTTTACTTGATGCAGTTGTTGCAAATATCCCTCCTCCGCCTATGCTGGAAGGTACATTGCAAATGCAGATCACTTCATTAGATTATTCATCTTTTGTAGGTCGTATCGCAGTTGGACGTGTTCACCGTGGGGTGATCAAAGAAAACCAGCCGGTAACGTTGATCAAACGTGATGGTAAAATGGTTAAATCAAGAGTAAAAGAACTATACACATTTGAAGGTCTTGGAAAAATGCGTGTAACTGAAGTTAAATCTGGTGATATCTGCGCTGTTGTAGGTATTGAAGGATTCGATATCGGTGATACAATTTCTGATTTTGATGCACCAGAGCAATTGCCGGTTATCAAAATTGATGAGCCTACAATGAACATGCTGTTCACTATCAATAACTCTCCATTCTTCGGTAAAGAAGGTAAATTTGTTACTTCTCAGCGTATCAAAGAACGTCTTTACAAAGAAATGGAAAAAAACCTTGCCCTTAAAGTTGTTGAAACTCCATCACCGGATGCTTATTTAGTATACGGACGTGGTATTCTCCATCTTTCAGTATTGATCGAGACTATGCGTCGTGAAGGATACGAGATCCAGGTAGGGCAGCCACAGGTTATTATCAAAGAAATTGATGGTAAAAAATGTGAGCCGGTAGAAACTTTGATCGTTGATGTTCCGGGTGAAGTTGCTGGTAAAGTAATTGAATTAGTAACTCAGCGTAAAGGTGAATTATTGATTATGGAACCAAAAGGAGATCTTCAGCATTTAGAGTTTGAAATCCCTGCACGTGGTATCATTGGATTAAGAAATAACGTATTGACAGCAACTGGTGGTGAAGCTATCATGGCTCACCGTTTCAAAGCTTACGAGCCTTGGAAAGGAACTATTCCTGGAAGGTTGAACGGTGTTTTAGTATCAATGGAAAAAGGTAGTACTACTGCTTATTCAATTGATAAATTACAAGATCGTGGCCGTTTCTTCGTTGATCCGGGTGTTGAAGTTTACGAAGGTCAGATCATGGGTGAGCACATTCGTGATAACGACTTAGTTGTTAACATCGTTAAAGGAAAAGCGTTAACTAACATGCGTGCTTCTGGTACAGATGATAGTAACCGTATTGCTCCTGCAATTAAATTTTCATTAGAAGAAGCTATGGAATACATCCAGGCTGATGAGTATATTGAAATTACTCCTTTAAGCATGCGTTTACGTAAAATCTTCTTAACAGAAAATGAGCGTAAAATCAAAGGGAAACAATTCCAATAGGTCTTAATATAAGCGATTTAAATCCCGTAAGCTAATGCTTACGGGATTTTTTGGTTTAAAGCGTTTTATACAGAAGTTATTCCGTGTCTATTAATTTTAATGTTATTTTTAGCTTATGATTATTCATGATCAAACGCAACAAGTGCCCGTTTATTCGTTGGTCCCTGATAAATTGACAGGTAACAAAAATTTCAGGGTATATAATTTTGAAGGTAATTTACCTGATGAGTCCGATTTGCTTCTGCCGCATCGCAAAAATCACTACCTGATCGTATTGATGAGAAAAGGTGGCACCCGGCAGTGGATAGATATGACTCCTATAACGGTCAAAAGCAATACTGTATACTTTTATGTTCCCAATCGTATTCTTGTAAAAGAGGATACAGAAAAAATCTGGGCTACGGGCATTGCTTTTACTAAAGAATTTTTATCCTTGCAGGAGAACGCTGCATTGGCCAAACTTCCCATTATTGAAAGTTTACAGGGTGGCCATGAATTGTTGTTAAAGGAAGAAGACTTAGTTTTTGCGGAGGACCTGATAGGGAAGATAAATTTAGAATATCAAACTCCGAATGAGTGGCAGCAACGAATGTTAACTGCTTATCTAACTGTCTTGCTTACTTACCTGAGCCGTTTATATGTGGAACAGTACAAGACTTTGGATACATCGGCCGACAAACTGCTTTTAAAAAAGTATCAGGCAAAGATCAATGATTCTTACCGGGAGCTAAAAGAGGTTGCCGATTATGCTTCTGTTTTAAATATTTCTGCTGGGCATTTGAGTGAAATGGTAAAGCTCCAGAGTGGTAAACCTGCGATTAAGCATATACATGATCGTCTGGTCCTGGAAGCAAAACGTATGCTTTTCCATACCCACAACTCGCTAAAAGAAATTGCTTTTGAGCTGGGCTTTTCTGATGCCTCCTATTTCAATCGTTTTTTTAAAAGGGAAACCGATGTAACTCCTGCAGCCTATAGGGCAAAAATCCGTGAAATGTACCATTGATACAATGGAATGTATAATAGTTCAGCAGCAGCACCACTTACATTTGTACTGTTAAAACAAATAATTATGAAAACAGTATTAATAACAGGAGCAAACAAGAGTATCGGCTTTGAGACCACCAGACAATTACTACAAAAAGGGTATTATGTTTATCTGGGCTGCCGTGATCTTAAAAAAGGCGAAGAAGCAGTAGCACAATTGAAATCGGATGGGCTAGACCAGGTAGAACCGATTGTAATAGATGTTGATGATCCGGCTTCAGTGGCTGCGGCCAGAATTGTACTTGGCGATAAAATCACGGTACTTGATGTACTGATTAATAATGCCGGGATTGCTGGCGGTTTTCCTCAGGATGTTCTCGATACAGCTGTAAATACATACAGACAGGTATTTGATACTAACGTATTTGGGGTAATTGAAGTCACACAGGCCTTTATGGATCTGCTTCAGAAAGCTGATGAGCCAAGGATCGTTAATTTAACTTCGGGCTTAGGATCACTTACTTTACATTCAGATCCCTCATGGAAATATTATGGCATTAAACCAGTTGCCTATATGGCATCCAAAGCGGCGCTCAATGGCTACACAATCGCATTAGCTTACAGTTTGAAAGATACAGCGTTCAAAGTTAATGCTGTTGATCCGGGATACACCGCAACAGATTTTAATCACCACTCTGGTCCCGGAACAGTACAGGAGGCGGCCGAAAGGGTAGTAAAAGCTGTGGTATTACCTGCTGATGGTCCTACTGGTCAGTTTTTTAGTGACGACAATTCACCAGAAACCGGTATCAGTCCCTGGTAGGCCATCCCAGCTTTGCCTGATTATCATTAATGAAATGAGCGTGACGCATCTGGCTGTTCTTTTTCGTTACTTCGCAACTAGATAAATTGATATTCATGGAGTCACTAAAAGGAAAAAATGCACTTATCACAGGTGCAGGTAAAGGAATTGGCCGTGCAATGGCAATCGCGCTTGCACAGGAAGGCGTTAACGTTGGATTGATGGCGAGAACAGAATCAGATCTGCTGCTATTAGCTAAAGAGCTTGAAGGCCTAAATGTGCGTGTGGTTACTGCTGTAGGTGATGTTTCTGTTATTGAGTCAGTAAATGCTGCCGTAGCACAAATTAAATCTGAGCTTGGCGTCATTGATATTTTAATTAATAATGCAGGGATCGGCACTTTTGGTTCTTTTATGGAACTGGAACCGGCGAAATGGGAAGAGATCGTTAAGGTAAACCTTTTCGGTGCTTATTATGTAACCCGTGCAGTATTGCCAGAAATGATTGAAAGAAAAACCGGTGATATTATTAATATATCCTCTACGGCTGGTCAGCGCGGAGCTGCGGTCACCAGTGCATATAGTGCCTCTAAGTTTGGATTGATCGGCCTTTCAGAATCGTTGATGCAGGAAGTGCGTAAACATAACATCCGCGTCACTACTTTAACACCAAGTACGATTGCGACCGATATGGCGATCGACCTGAAACTGACGGATGGTAATCCTGCCAGCGTGATGCAACCAGAAGATTTCGCGGAATTTGTAGTGGGTCACTTAAAATTAAACAGAAGGGTTTTTGTAAAAGAGGCCGGTTTGTGGTCAACTAATCCATAATTATACATATTCATTGAAAAAGGCTTTATACGTATTCGCATTATTGTGCCTTATTATCCTGGAGGTTTTTTGTGTACTTTTTACATGGCGGCCAGAACTGATTCGTGTGGTCCAGTATCAAGTGCCTGATGCAAATACGTATAAAGCTTATCCACAAACTATAATCCATCCATCAGATAGTATTTTTCATTTTATAAAAGCGCGTGTACTTCGGAATGATCTGGATACGCTCTGTGTTTTAGATGGGGGAGATACGCTGGTCTCTTTTAAGGATTACCAGAGAAATGGTAAAATCAACCTTTTCATGGTGATCAGAAATGATACTATTATTTACGAACGGTTTGCTCCCGGATATAGTGACAGCAGCTTAACTACGCTGTTTTCTGTTGGGAAAACTATGGTTTCTATTATGCTTGGCAAGGCATTAGAAGAAGGTAAGATTAAAAGTCTGGACGACTACTTGCTGCAATATGTGCCAGAATTGAAATCTAATCCCGCATTTAAAAGTATCACCTTGAGGAATTTAATGACTATGCAGTCGGGGTTAGAGTTTGTAGATACCAATGGAGGGTACATTCAGGCATTTCTGTCTGACGAAGGGAAGTATTATTATACAGAAGATATTAAAAAACAACTGTTAACAGTTAAACTGGTAAATAAGCCAGGTACAGTTTGGAAGTACAAAAGTATTGACGCGTTTCTACTCACCTGGGCGCTGGAAAATGCAACCGGACAAAAGGCTGCGGTATATTTTCAGAATAAGGTGTGGAAGAATATAGGTACAGCTTATCCGGCTAGCTTTGGGTTGGACCATGCCGGCGGATTAGCCAATACTGCAAGCAGGTTTCAAGCTACAGCACTTGATTTGGCTAAAATTGGCCGGTTGTATCTGAACAAGGGAAAGTTTAACGGTCATCAGGTTGTATCGGAAGAATGGGTAAAACTTTCTTTAAATAGTATCGGTGAAACACCTGTTACTTCAAAAGGGTGGCAGCGGACTACACAGCATTATTTATGGTGGATCCCGCAAGAAGGTGTAAATGGTGATTTCGCTGCCGAAGGGATGCGCGGGCAGCGATTATACATTGATCCGTTGACGAATACAATTATAGTGCAATTTGCCCTTAGGGGGGCAGGAGACTATCCTTATCGGAAGATCAGCCGGTATCTATCAGGATTGCCTTTTAGCTATCCGCCACATACTAAACCCGAAGTTAAGAAGTATCAGTAATTGTTTATGCTCTCGCAAACTCTTTTAAGGCTTCATATTCATTTTGATCTGCTTTTCTAAGAGCCATTAAATAGCGGATCCTAAATTCTCCTGCCTGTATGAGCCTATTACCTCCCCAGGAAAACACCTCCTTTTCAAAAATCTTGTCAATTATTACATCCGCAATTAAACGCGAATGCCGCCCATTCCCATTCGCAAAACAATGAATAGAAACAATTCGGTGTTTAAAACGGATAGCCACTTCGTCAGACGTATATGTATCATTCTCAGTCCAATAGGTGCAGTCATCTAACAATTTCCTGAGACGTACACCGATAAGATACGACAGTACCCCGATGTTCTTTTCAGAATTTCTAAATGTCCCTGCCCAACGCCAAATACCGGAGAACATTTTTTTATGTAAGTCACATATGAACTGTTCTGTCAGTATCTCTGCGGCAGTAAACCGTTTACGCCGCTGTGTAAGCCATAGCATAGCTTCTTCTACATTACGCTGTTCTACTTCATCGAGTTCGCTTCTGGTTGTAATGAACGGGATTAATAGTCCTTCTTTTTCTTCTTCATCAAGGGGTGTCTGTCCATCAATGTATTCAATTTCTAATCCCATAAACTTCTAGACACTTCACGTTTAATATCTTGGGTCATTTCATCTACGGCTTGCTTGAGGCGCTCGTTAGAATTTGCCTGATCTTCAAGAGACATTGTTATTGATGTCCGTTTAACAACATTGATAGCTATTTCACGTGCCCTGTCTTCAATCATCATTTCTAAAGAACCGCTTAAAGGGATAAATCCATATATAAACTTCATGTTTAAAGCTTCACCCGCATCTTTTAAAGATTTCAAACTTATAGAGCCATCTTCTTCTCGTTTCTCCAAATCCCTTACACCCTGAGCAGACATAGTTAAACGTTGTCCTAGTTGCTTAAGTGACATATTTAAAGTTTTGCGCAAAATATTTATCCAACCCCGTGGTGGTACTAAACTATATGCTAAATTGCCAAATAATGATATTTTCTTATCCAGCTGTCTTACTAACATTAATTGGCCATTTTTTAGTTTCATGACTATATACCTTTAAATTCCGTAAAATATAAAGGTATACCTTTAAAACTAACTTACAAAATTAAGTATATATGCTTAAAAAATGATAGAATATTTAAAGCTATAGCTTTAAATATTTGTAACAATAATTGGTACTGTATGTATAAAAATAAAAGAGGATATTCAATTTTTTTGAATACCCTCTTTTATAATAAATGCTAAAAATTATGCGTGCTGTCCTTCATGGACACCCTCTGCAAACTCTTCAACAATCTTGTCATTAAAAGCTGGCAGGTCTTTCGGGCTCCGGCTTGTTACCAAACCTTGATCGGTCACTACTTCAGCATCTTCCCAATTCGCACCTGCATTAACCAGATCTATCTTAATCGTCTTCGTAGAAGTCAGGTTTCTTCCTTCTACCACTTCAGCAGAAATCAGTACCTGAGGACCATGGCAGATGGCCGCCACTGGTTTCCCTGCTTCAAAAAATGCTTTAACAAATGCCAGTGCATCATCGTTTTTCCTAAGTGAATCAGGATTAAGCACTCCTCCCGGAATCAACAATCCATTATAATCATCAGCATTTGCTTCAGTAACAACTTTATCAACATCAATTTCAACCGTCCATTCACGGTCATGTTTCATCCCCTGGATCTTACCTGCTTCCAAAGAAATTATATGTACTGTAGCACCTTCTTCTTTTAGTCTTTCTACCGGACTGGTTAATTCTGATTCTTCAAATCCGTGAGCTGCTAATACAGCTATGTTTCGATTACTTAACTTTCCCATAATAGTATGTTATTTAATATGTTTCTACTACAAGTCAGGAAAAATATTGTTTGTCATAATTGAAATCCAGTAGCGAAAACCTTGTCTTGGTATCAGAAAAGTACATTAATCAGACTTTTAAATTTTATAGATCGGAGTTATCATATAGCTAGAACAAGGCTAGAACAAGCTTATTAAATACAGCTTACCGGCTAGTCGTTCGTTTTTCTATGCCTCACATAATACTGGGCAAGATTCACTGCGATCCAGAAATGATTGATCACATTAGAAACAAATCCGTAATATTTGGTGAAAATCCGGAAGCGCTCTTTTAAGCTTTCCATATGTTTCTGTTTAGAAATTCCCCCTACTAAATATTTTGCCACATAACTATGGGTATTGACAATATTTGATGAATTTTTTGCCGCCCTGATAATCCAGTCGATATCTGCACTGTATTTGTATTGCAAATCGTACGGTTCTGCGAGACTGCGTTTCACATAAATTGCCTGGTGGCTGATGCTCATTCCGTGCTTAAAGCTATGCCAGTTAAATGTTTCTGGAGCCTGGTGCCGCCTTTGGCCCATACTGATCCATTCATCAGTAAACATTTCTGTCTCTCCATAATAAATATCCGCTCCCGGCTGCGTATCAAAAACCTCTGTTACGGTCTCGGGTGCATAAATCTCGTCCCCAGAGTTCATAAACAAAACATAGTCGCCCGTAGCTAAGGCAAGTCCTTTATTCATCGCATCGTAAATCCCTTTATCTCTCTCTGAGATAAACTGGGTTAAACGGTCTTTGTAATTATAAATGATATCCTTAGTTCCATCTGTAGAACCCCCATCGATAATAATATATTCGATATTCGGGTAAGTCTGGTTTAAAACCGACAGCATGGTGCGTTCAATATCCCTTACGTTGTTATAAACAATAGTTATTACACTGAGTTTTGGTTGCATAAGGATTATGAATAGGAGGTGAAATTGATTAACGTGGATGTAGATTAATAAGCGACTGATAAAGTAAGATATGCTTTTCAGCGATCACTTCTTCGGCAAAATGGGTCAGTATTGTTAATCTTGCTTCTCTTTGTATTTCGGCTGCATTTTCTTCATGATATAACCATTCAATCCCCGTAGCCAAATCTTCCGAAGATTCGTAATCAGCAAGATAACCATTAATCAAATGGCTTACCATATCTGGGATGCCACCTGTTTTAAAGGCTACCACAGGCGTTGCGCAGGCAAGGCTCTCCATTACTGTATTTGGTAAATTGTCTTCCAGGGAAGGCGTTATAAACGCGTCAGCAGCAGAATAACACTTGGCTAGATGTGTGTCATTATTTATTGTACCCAGAAAAGTGGTTTTAAAAGGGAATTCTGGCATTTCGGCGGTGTCTTTATTGCCGAAAATCAATAATTCAATATTTTCTTTTATTATTCCAGGTCGGCTGGCAAGATCATTCAGCGCCTCAATTAAATAAGAAGTGCCTTTATGTTTATCATTTTTAGAGGGCATAAAACCACTCATCAATACAAATTTATCAGGATTGATATTTAACAGTTTTTTTGCTTCTGATTTTACATAAGGCTTAAACACCGCTGTTTCAATCGTATTCGGGATTACTGATGTTTCCCTTACACCCATTAAACTGCTGAATTTTATAGAGGCGGCCATCCATTTACTAGGCGCCACAATATGGAAACCAAGATTCGCATAACCTTTCTTTTTGCTTAGCCAATTCTTATGCGAGATATCATTTTTGCCGCTTACCTTTAATAACGGGCAAGAGCCACATTGTTTGTGAAAATTTTCGCAGGAATAACGTACATGACAGCCACCCGTAAAAGCATTGCTATCATGAAAGGTCCACACAATCGGTTTATCCAGAAGTTCAAGTTCCGCAAGGTCTTTCGGACGTAAAAAGCCGTGGTTAATCCAATGCAGGTGGATTACATCAGCCTCTTGTAATGCCGGATGGTCCGCAATAGAACGCCCGAACCATTGTAAAGAAAAAGGGGTTTTAAGTGCTTTTACTAAACCCTTAGCCAGGTATCTTTCTGAAAGGATGTTGAAAACAGCAAAAGCTTTCTGAACAGGTGTTTTGCTGAAAGCGGTAGCTTTTGTACTCTTATTAAACTGATAATATACCATTACGCTAGATTCAATACCGCTTGCATTTAGCGCGTCATTAAGCCGGAGACATGCCCTGCCGGCACCCCCGTTTCCTTCGTATGTATTTAAATGTATTACTTTCAATGTATCAAAATTACATATTATTGTGATCCTTTACCTATTATCATAAGTTATATATTTAACTTTATCGGTCATACGGCCTATGCAGGCATTTAAAAAATAAATATGAGTAACCTTTTAACCGACAGACAATTTTGGGTAAATTATTGGGAGAGCAAAACTGATTTGTCGGTCAATATTCCTGCAAACTACCTGTTTCACAAAGAACTTGCTACAGTTATTGATACACACAATGTAAAAACTGCGATAGAATTAGGCGGTTTCCCAGGTTATTATGCCGTATTCCTTAGGAAGTACTTCAAACTGGACGTCACCTTGCTCGATTATTTTGTACATCAGCCAGTCACCAATACATTGTTAGCAGCAAATGGATTAAAAGAAACCGATATCCATGTGATCGAAACCGACTTGTTCAATCATAAAGAAATTCAAAAATATGACCTTGTTCTTTCTTGCGGGCTGATCGAACATTTTAATGATACTGCCGATATTATTCAGCGCCATATTGATTTTGTGAAACCCGGTGGAACACTTTTCATTACCCTGCCAAACTTTAAGGCGATGAACGGCTGGTTTCAAAAAACATTCGACAAAGAAAATTACGATAAGCATAATATCGACTGTATGGATCCTGAGCTATTGGCAAGTATCTGTCGTAAAGCGGGATTAGAAGTGGTACAAGCTAAGTATTTTGGTTATTTCAGCCTTTGGCTTGAAAATGAAAAACAAAAACCAGCAGGTGTAAGGTTGTTTAAAAAAGCAACATGGCTTGCCGGAAAAGTGTTTACTAAACTATTCGCCTTCAACTCTAAGCAGTTATCACCCTACATTATTTTGGAAGCTAGAAAAGCAAAGTAAATGAACGGCCAAGTTTAGCTAAAACGTTCCACCAAATACCTTTTTAACCTTTGCCATAAACTGCCTTTTCTTGTGCTTAAGAATTGTTTTATCGCATGGTATGCCTCACGGTTTTCTTTAATTTCTGCAGGAAACCAAGTAACTGGTTTGGGGTTGATCACAACATTGTAGATGTCATTGATGCCAGAATGTACACCTGTACCATCGTGCCCGATATTGTTGACGAGCGATTGTGAAGGGTTAAGTGTTAATCCGCCTTTCAGGAAGATCGAGGCATACCAGCGGATAGCCCACGAATTATTTTTACCACTTTTAAAATCCTGCATCTGTTTCCAGAAGTTCATAGTATGGTCGATAGAAAAGTCGGCCTTTTTCTTTCCATCAAACTGTCCCATTAACACGTCGATATCAGGCTCGAAATACTGCCATGCCCTATCCCATGTTGCCCATCCCCAGCTGGTTGCTGCACGGTAAAAGAAAGATTGCGGTAGTTTGTGGTCTTTTAAGTGGTACATGTAAGCACCAATGTGCATTACTTTGTCTTCCTTCCGGTAGCGGGTTAGCGCATCATTAAAGTAAGTTAAAGTGTGCGGAGAAGTTATCAGGTCGTCTTCCAGCACGATCACTTGTCCATAGTCTTTCACTAGCCTGCTTACACCAGCAATAACAGACTCGGCTAGTCCCATATTCTGTTTCCTTATAACGAGCTCTACCGATTTAAACCCATCGATATTCTTCAGCAATTCACGCACCTCGCTCACTTTCTCTTCATCAGCCTCCGTTTTTGGTCCGTCCGAAAACACAAACAACCGGCTTTCTGCAGCAAGATCATTCTGTTTTAAAAACTTCAGCGTACGTTCAGTATGCTTAGGCCTGTTATACACAAATAAGGCAATAGGAGCGAAGCTTTGCATTAGGTAAATCTTTATTGGTTAGAATATTTGTAGCGTCTGATCTGATCTTTTGGTTAAAACGGTATAGGCATTTGCAAATTGCTCCTGTTTTTTAGTGCCCAGCAGTGCCCCTGCCATCTTTTTTATACGGTATTCCAGTTCTATCCTTAAATTACGGGTAAAAGTTTTAGGCGATTTCCTGTTCACGAACTCATTGAACTTTATAGTCGATGCAGGCGTCATAGAAACCTGGTCGGCCACAATTTCGAGCCCTTCTGTTTTCAAAAGAAAACGTAAAGAGGTAGGCGTATACATATTGATATGTCCGTAATCCAGGAAATGTTTAATCCGTTTATCTACTCCAAACCGGTAATCCAAAGGCACTTCAATCACAATGTTTTTGGCAATACGCTTTAACTCCCTGATCAGGATCCGTTCATGCTCCACATGTTCAAGTACGTGTGCCAGTATCACGAGGTCAAAGCTGTCATCAGCATAAGGGATTTTGTAGCCGTCAAAGCTTTGTACTTCTTTCAGGCGACTTAATCCACGTTCTTTTATTAAAGAGACACCAGTTTCTGCAATTTCAAGGGCGTAGAGCTGCTGACCGAAGTTCCATTCGTTCAGGTAATGAAGTATACTGCCATCACCGGCACCAACCTCCAATACTTTTACCGGAGATATACCTTTGCAAACAGTAATTATATTCTTTGCTTTGGATGCTGCACCAAGCATCCGCCAGGTGGTATCACGCTGCGTGTAGAAATTGTCGTAGGCAGATTTAACTTCATCACTTAACATAAGGCTGTGCAGGTTATATATGTAAACAGTTATCCGTTTTATAAAATACTGAAGTTGCTTTCAGGTAGAACAGTCCCGGCGAGATCCCCGAAAACGAAAGCTCTTTAAAACCAGCGTTTTTTAAGAAAACCCCCGCTTCTTCATAATCTTTACGTTCAGAATCATCCAATACAATCACACCACCCGGGGCCAATGCTGCAAGGCTATTTTTGCAGCAATTTATCCTGTCCCTGCCATCAACAATGATGATGTCGAATTGTTCGCCCACCTCAACTGCTTTCCTGGAATAAGCACCGCCACGTTCCAGTTTGCTGAAAATCATTTCTGCATTTGCCGCTTTGCTCTTTACAATTTTATTGTACCAGGCTTCATCATGCTCCACAGAGACCACTCTTTTAACGCGTTTTGCATAGAAAAGGGTAGAGCTGCCAGATCCGAATTCGAAAATTCTCATGTCCTTGTTCAGCCTTGTTTTTATAAAGTCGATAAATGAATACGTCACCCATGGCAACGGCTCTCCATTGGCTTCCATCGCCTGCTGGTTATCAAAAGAGGTAAACCATCCGATGTTGGCCAAATAACCTTTATGCCCGTAAGACAGCAATGCCTTTAACCTGTCCGGTTTTTTTATAAGTGTTGCGAATGCTTTGAGTTTGTTCAACGTTTAAATATTTTTTGAAATAGAGTAACCAAAAATAATGATTTTAATAGCATTACACCCTGCTGCCTTGTCTTCCCGATTAATAAAATATAGAAAGTACTGATAAAACAGCCAATAAGTGTTGCTATTGATGCCCCTACGCCGCCATAAAGCGGGATCAGCCAGAGGTTGAGTAATATGTTTGCTACAGCGCCCGTGGCAGTACGCTGAAAAGAGATCATGGTATAGCCCTCTGCCAGGAGGTATTGAGAGCTGGCCATGCCGAGGAAAACGAAAATGCCCGACCAGATATGGATCGATAGCATGGGTCCCGCTCCTTCAAAGGTGTTGCCATAAAGTAAATGAATAATGTCGGTGCCAAAAAAGCTGATGAATATTGCAGTGGGCACACTGATATAAACCAGTAAGTCATACAGGTTGCCTAATCTTTTGTTATACCGCGGCAAATCTGTTTTACGGGCGTGAATAATAGCAGGGAAAACTGAAGTAACGATGGCCATAGGGATAAAAAACCAGGCCTCGCTAATTTTTGCAGCAGCATTGTAAATACCTACTTCGATACTGCCTACACTTTTGAGCATGACAGTATCAATTTTCATATAAATCGTTACCATCATTGCAGAAAGGATCAGTGGGAAGGATTTTTTTAATAATCCCAGAGCCCTGGTCTTGCTGAAGGTAAATGTAAACAGGCTCAGCCCCCTTTTGTGGTACATATAAACCAATCCTACAGCAAGCATCACGCTGTCTAAAGTCAGTGAAATAGCAAAATAGATCAGCGGCATGTTAAAATATACCAATAGTATTTTTACTACTGCGGATAGGATAACACATACAGTTTGTACCTGTACTACATATTTCGAAGCTACCTGCGACTGGAAGTAGGAGTCTAGAATTGTAAAAGATTTAAATAACGAGGCGAGTGCTAAAATTACAATAATCCAGGTGAGCGAATCCCCCGGTTTTTCAGAATAATGATGGAACAGGAGGTAAATCCCAATGGTAATCGGGATTAAAAGGGCACTCACACCTAAACGTAATAATAAAGAAGTACCTAGTATTTCATCACGTTTCTCGGGCTCAACAATAATTTCGCGTATGATAAAGCTATCCATTCCTAGTGCGGCCACTGCGGCAATGATCGTGGTAAAGGCATCTGCAAAACTAAGCTCACCGAATTTTGATGCCTGCAAATGCCTTGCAATCACAAATGAGATCACCATGCTTAGTATCTTTCCAAACATCAGCCATCCTGTGTTTTTAAAATACTTATTAAACGCCTCCTCGTCAAAACCTTTTAATCCGGGTATTTTCATTAAAATATACTTGTCTTTAAACTGTTATGAAGCTACTACGAACATTTTCATTGGTATTTTTGAGCGGCATGCTCGTGGTGTTTTCATCGGGGGCAAAGA
>Ga0247734_1000041_pt1 | contig 118963 bp, 106 predicted proteins | sample UWRJL103311B2_FD_180933 | JGI IMG/M metagenome (GOLD analysis project Ga0247734, IMG submission 180933) | Plant litter microbial communities from Arlington Agricultural Research Station in Wisconsin, United States - UWRJ-L103-311B-2 | ecosystem: Environmental > Terrestrial > Plant litter >...
GGTTACCTTCGTTCGGCATCGCTGTCTCAAATGCCTTTTTATCGGCCTTCGCCTTCGCTTTTGCAGCGGCATCGGCGGCTTTATTTTTCTCACGCTCCCGGCGCTCGAAATCGTAGTTCGTTTTGCGTGGCGTGGCGGTTGCTCCGAGAAATAACGTGCTCGTGGGGCGTTCGAAACCCTTTGGGCGCAGACGTTCGCATACACTGATCTCGACCTCGCGGCTAGGCTCGAGCCTGAAGAAGGCTAGGTGCAAAGCAGACCCTGTTTAAAATCGACAGGCGTACGCTCGGTTGGCAAACGGATCAACGTCCGTCTGGCGATATTCTGCAAAGGCATTACCCGACGATCTGCGCGACGCTCCTCACCCGATCATCAAGCGCATGCCGAGCGCCGCGAGCAACGCGAGCGGCATCGCCACCACCCCCACTTTCAGGAACGCCAGGAAGCTGACATTCTCGCCCTCGCGACGTATTGCCTGGAGCCACAAGATCGTCGCGAGCGAACCCGTCACCGATAGATTGGGGCCGAGATCGACGCCGATCAAAAGCGCGTCGAGGACCAGCCGGGGCGGGTGCGCCTGTGCGACCGCCATACTGGCGATCAGCCCAGCGGGCAGATTGTTCGTCAGGTTCGATCCGAACGCGAGGATCGTGCCCGCGACCGCGCTTCCCCACGCCGGATGCCGCGACACCGAACGTAGCACATCGGCGATCACGCGGATCACCCCGGTCCCGTCGAGCGCCTCGACCAGTACGAACAACCCGGCGACCAAAGGCAGCACCCCCCACGACACGCTGCGCACCAAGTGCAGCGGCGAGCGCCGCGCAAGCGCGGACACGCCCAGCGCAGTGGCTATACCTGCCATCGCGGTTGGCAGGCCAAGCTGCCAGTCGAGCGCCGATACCGAGCCGAGGAGCGCGGCAGTCAATATGACGGCCGCCAACGCGATCTTGCCACCGGGCGACAGCGGCGCCACCTCCACACCGCATCCGCACTCGCCGGCGATCCGTTCGCGCTCGACCCAGCACAGCAATGCGAACGTCACCACGATCGACGCGAGTGACGGCAATGCAAACGAACGGAGCCACTGGTCGAGCGGCGGCATATGACCGCCATACAAAACGAGGTTGGCTGGATTGGAGATCGGCAGCACGAAGCTCGCTGCGTTGGCTATCAGCGCGCAGGCGAACAGCAGCGGCAACGGCTCGGCCCTGGCCTTCTTGGCCGCGGCGAACACAGCGGGCGTCAGTACCACCGCAGTCGCATCGTTTGACATGAAGATGGTGACGATCACCCCCGTCACATACACCAGCGTAAACAATTTGAGCCGCGATTTGCCTGCATGGTTCACGGCCATCGCCGCGAGCCAGTCGAACACGCCATACAGACGTGCCGTCTCGCTCAGCAGCATCATGCCGATAAGGAAAAGATAGACGTCGAGACCTTTGGCGATCGCAGAGCTGGCGGCTCCGATCGGCATCAGCCCGAACACGAGCAGCATTAGCGCCCCTGCCACCGCCCAGATCCATTCGGGCCACCGCATCGGTCGCCCGATCACCCCGGCGGTCGATAATCCGACAATCGCCCAGGTGGCACCTGTTGCGAACGTCACTGGCCGCCGCCGTTGCTGTTGGCGGCACGTCGGGCACCGTTATCCGCCTTGAGAAGCAGTTCGCCGATGTGGCCCCTTCCGATCGTCGATCGCATCACACAGCCTCTATGTTAGCGCCACCGGCGTCACCGTCGCGAATGCCCGAGCAGGCGGGCCGCAGCGTACCGGCGAAACCGATCCACAATGCGAGGCTGGCCAGCGCGAAGCTGCCAAGGATGAAGAATGCCGCATGGTAGCCGAGTATCTGGGCCAGCCAGCCACCGATTGCCGGGCTGAGCGATGCGCCGATGCCCTGCACCGTCATCACCGCGCCCTGGCCGACGTTGACGCGCCCCGTGCCGTTCAGCAGACACGCAACGAGGCCGGGAACCGCCACGCTCTGCAGACCAGCACCCACCCCGTCGAGCGCCTGCACCGGCCACACGCCCCAATGCTCGATGAATGTGCCCGCCAGGAAGCCGCGCAGCGGCAGCGCCGCGAACGAGATCAGCAGCACCAGCCAGTAACCGCGCCCGGCGGCGACCTTCATGGCGATCAGGCTGGCGACGATCATCACCGCCTGCGCGACCATCACGGTGGTGGCGGTGAAAATCGCCGCATTGCCCTTACCCGCGCCGACCACGGCCAATCCATACAGCGGCAGCATCGCACCATTGCCGAGATGAAAGCAGGCGAGCGCCGCAGCGAGGATCAGCATCGGCTTGTTCTTGAGCAGCGATTTGAAGCCCTCCACCTGGCCGCCATCTTCCCTGTCATCTGACTCCTCCGTTTCAAGGCCACGCGCAGCGCGGTGATCGATCGCGCGCTCCGGAATCGAGAGGACCGATATGATCGCGAGGACGCCGAACACGGCGGCGAGGTAAAAGATCGCGGGCATGCCGAATTTCCAGCCCAACCAGCCCGAAAGCCCCGCGCCCACCATATTGCCTGCGTGGTTCCAGGCCTGGTTGCGACCATTCTGCGCGTTGAAACCGCGCTGCCGAACGATGCCGAGCGTCATTCCCGTCACGGCGGGGCCGATCGCCGCGCCGGCGATCGCCGTGGCGACCTGGCTCGCGGTAACGACCGCCCACGCCTGTGACCACAGGATCAGGAAAGATGCCATCACCATGCAGAGGCCGGTGATGATGACGATTTGACGCTTCTTCTCGGTATGGTCGATGAACGCGCCGGCGGGCACCGTCATCAGCATGCCCGCCGCACCGCCCACCGTCATCACCGTGCCGATCGGTCCGGTCTGCCAGCCGCGCTGCTGGAGGAATACACCGAGGAACGGCCCGATCCCCGCCTGCATATCGGCCATGAAAAATTCAGCGCCTGAATTGCGCCGGTCGCGCGCTTGCGATCGGCTTGTTCGTTACGGGGTTGAAGACCGGAACCGGGCAGTGCTCTTGTCGCCATTCTTGATCGCCCCTGCTGGTCCGCGCCTAATTCGGTCCGTATTGAAGTGCCCGTTACGGTCTGATTGAGATCCGCTCGGCCGCAGCCTTGCATCTTGGCCGACACGAGCAACTCCTTCTACGTCCCCATCGAGTTGATTTGCCCGAAACGTACATTCCGCCCGCTGAACGTCGTCGTTCAGTTTCGGTTTAATCACGGCCGACCGTGATCGTGTCTGAGTTGCTCGTTACGCAGCAAGCTGCGGCCGTCGGCAGCCGACATCACCATCATTCTACCAGCGTTGACACGAAGCCGTCGTCCGCTTTGACCCGGCGGCCGAATGGCAGGTCTGAGGCTAGTCAAACAGCTTTACGCATTTCCGCAATCGTTTGCCATTGAGATTGCCCAAGCTTACCACTAGTCTCGATCCGCGCAGTATCGACGGGCCGGATTGGGAGAATGCATGCTTGTTTCGGTTGATAATGCGGCGGACGTTGTGCGCCTGGGGCATGCCCGTTGGACGGCCGAACACGCATCCGGCATTCTCAACCAAAGCGTTTCGACGGCTCCGGTCATAGATCGAGAAGGGTTTGCGCGGATCACTCCCGATCTCGATATTTGGGATGCATGGCCGGTCCAGGACGACGATGGCAGGCCGTCGCAGATCGCGCCGGGGGAAACATTGTGGATGGCGTTGGGGGCACCCCGTTTTGCCGATCCGGACGAGCGCCACGCTCATGCCCGCATCCATTTGCTGCAACGTCTCGGCCAAAACTGGCGCGATCTCGGGCCGTTGATGCCCGATGGCTTTTCGCCGGGTAGCCGTGAATGGTCCGGATCCGCACTGCTCGGGCTCGACGGACGCTCTTTGACGCTATTCTTCACCGCAACAGGGCGACGGGGCGAGACCCAACTGACATTCGAGCAGCGGCTGTTCAGCGCCGAGGCGACGCTAGAGGTTGCCGGCAAAAGCCGCGCCTTCGTCGATTGGCGCAATCTTCGCGAAATCGTGGAACGCGATCCCGGCCATTACATGGCGAGCGACGCGGGCATGGGGACGGTCGGAACGATCAAGGCGTTCCGGGATCCGGCCTATTTCCGGGATCCGGCTGACGAACGCCGATATTTGTTCTTTGCCGGATCGCGGGCCGCACCTGCGGGCGAATATAATGGCGTGATCGGTGCGATCACGGCTGGCCCGGACGGCGAAGCCGAATGGCGCCTTCTTCCCCCTCTGATCGATGCGACGGACGTCAACAACGAGCTGGAACGGCCGCACGTCGTATTGCATCAGAGCCTCTATTACCTGTTCTGGTCCACCCAGAGTCATGTCTTCGCCCCAGAGCATACGTTTGCGCCGACCGGTCTCTACGGCATGGTCGCGAGCAGTCTCACCGGTGAGTGGCGGCCGCTCAACGGCACCGGGCTGGTCTTTGCCAATCCGGAGGCTGCACCGCGCCAGGCCTATAGCTGGTTGGTTCTGCCGGACTTGTCCGTCATAAGCTTCGTCGACGATTGGGGACGCGGCCGTGATGCGGTCGGGCAGCGCCGCTTTGGCGCGACTTTCGCGCCGGAACTGCGCCTCACATTGTCGGGCGCTGATACGGGGCTGACAAGCTAGGATGAGTGTCTTGACGCATATCGCGGGCATCGAGCTGGGCGGAACCAAGTCCATCGCGATCCTAGGCCGCGGGCGGGAGATCGTGGACCGGCGTGTCGTGCACACCACCACACCAGCCGAAACCCTGACGACGCTTCACGATCAATTGGTGCGCTGGCAGGACGAGATCGGGATTGCCGCGATCGGCATCGCCTCGTTCGGCCCCGTTCAGCTCGATCCATCAGCCCCTGACTATGGCTGCATTCTAGCAACACCCAAGGCCGGATGGAGCGGCGCTGCCGTGGCGGCAACGCTCGTCGAGGGAGTGGGCGTCCCCTGGCGCATCGATACGGATGTAAACGGCGCCGCGCTGGCGGAATGGCGCTGGGGTGCCGCGCAGGGCCAGAACTCCCTTTGTTATTTCACGATCGGCACGGGGGTTGGCGGTGGCCTGGTGATCAACGGCGCCCCTCTTCACGGGGCGATGCATCCCGAACTGGGCCATCTTCGTCTCCGTCGCCTCGCGGGCGACGGCTTCACGGGCGTTTGCCCCTTCCACGACGATTGCATCGAAGGATTGATATCGGGACCAGCCCTCGCCCGGCGGTTCGGCACCGATCCGGCCAGCGTCGATGACGGCGATAACCGGTGGGATGCAGTTGCTCACGACCTTGCCCAGCTTGTCGGGACGATACTCCTCACCACATCGGCCCAGCGCGTCCTTTTGGGCGGCGGGGTCATGACGAGGCGCCCTTTGCTCCTTGCCAACGTGCGCGCGTTGGTGGTGGCACAGCTGGGCTCGTATCTTCCTTTCCTTACGGCGGACAGCGCCCGCTCTTTGATCGACGTTCCGGCGCTCGGCGCGGATGCAGGACCGCTCGGGGCCATCGCGCTCGCGCTGATGGCGCACGAGCGAGGATAGCCGGCCTCAGCGGCCCATATGCCGGGCGAAGAAGCGCGCCATGACGGCATAAGCCTCGCGCGATTCCGGCAGGTCGGCATTGTAGAAAAAACCGTGGAACATGCCGTCCCAGGCATGAAATTGGGATTCCACGCCCTCTTTGGCGAGTGCATTGTGTGATTTGAGCGCGGCGCTCATCTCGAAGGCGCGGGTGCCGCTGATGAACAAGGTCGGCGGGAAAGCCCGTAGCATGTCGGGCGATGCAAGCGGGTAAGCGAGCGGATCATCGGGCCGCGCGGCAGCGAGATATCCCAGCGGAGGAGGCGTGGGTCGGCTGCCGCTGCTGACGGGCGGGATCTTAAAGCCGTTGAGCGGGCCGGCGAGCGAACCGGAATCGCCGGCAATCAACGCGCCGAGCGAAGCGCAGAACACGCCCGCCGCTGCCGGCATCGGCAGTTTGCGGTGATGGAACCGGGCAAGCGCCTCCGCCGTCAGCATGCCGCCCGCCGAACAGCCATACAATACGATATGCTCCGGCCGATACGTCTTCAGCAATTCTCTATACACCGCCTCGACATCATCGCTGGCAGCCGGAAAGGAATGTTCGGGCGCCATGCGGTAATCGATCGAGATCACCTTTATGCGCATGATGGACGCCAGCGGAACGGACTCGACCAGTGACGCCGAGCGCGCACCTGTCGTGAAGCCGCCGCCGTGCAGATTGACGAGTATGCGGTGCTTGTTCTCCGTCGCCACGCCCTCGGCGGGGGTGACCACATCGGCTACGATTCCGGCGATCCGCTGCTCCGCGACGTCGACCTTGTAGCGGCGACGCATTGGATCGAGAAAACCGCGCATGATCCCGTCCTGCCGTGCGCGTTCGGCCTTTATGTCTGCGACCGGCGCCCCAAACGGCTTGTCGACGATCAGGTGGCGCAGATAGGCTGCCGCCTCCGGGCTCATCAGGTCCGATAACGGCACACGCACGCCGTCCATGGCAACGGTGCCGTCGGCGAACGCGGGTGCTTGGGCGATCGACATCGAGACGGCGAGCGAGGCGCAGGCGGCGGCGAGCAACGCCCCGCACCATCCGTAGCTACCTGCCGAACGCTTCATGCTATTCCTCCGCTGCCGTTAGTCTGGCTGAAGACCCGCGTCGGCTGCCGCTTTTCTGCGCTGCCAGCGATGCCATAGCAATCGATTTTCTCGGTCTACTCGTCTGCACCACCTGCATTGTTGCAATCGATTGTTCGGCGGCTATGCTGACCAAAATGATCGGAGAGTTTCATGAACAAGATCGTCCTGGCCGCCTCTGCGTCGCTCCTCGCCTGGCAGGCGCCATCGCCGATGCAGGCGCAGCCGGCGGCGGCATCGTTCAAGGCGGGCGCCGCCAAGGTCGACGTGACGCCGCCCAAAAGCGCGCTCCCCAAAGGGTTCGAAGGTATCAACGATCCGATCTACGTGCGCGCAGCCGTGCTGGACGATGGCGCCAACCGCGCCGCCCTGATCACGGTGGACGCAGGTGCGATCCCTGACGAAACCTGGGCGGCGGTCACGCAGGCGGCGCAGAAGGAGTTCGGCATCGCGCCGGAACGCCTGCTGATCACCGCCACCCACACGCACAGCGTGCCCTTCCGCATGAGCCCGGACTTGAACGGCAAGATCATCGAGGCGCTTCGGGCAGCCACGCGCAAGCTCCAGCCGGCGCGCGTGGCCTACGGCCAGGGTGTTTCGTACATCAATATCAACCGGAACATCATCGATCCTGCTACTCATCGCTGGTGGGAAGGCCCGAATTACGAAGGCCCGTCGGACAAGACGGTGGCGGTGGTGCGGATCGAATCCACGGCGGGCCAGCCGATCGCGATCTATTATAATTACGCTGTCCATGCCGTCATCACCGGCCAGCTGGATCAGGTGAGCGGCGATATTCCGGGCGCGACCTCCCGCTACATCGAAAGCTCGCTCGACGATAAGGCGGTGGCCCTCTGGAGCGAAGGCGCAGCGGGCGACCAGAACCCCATCTTCTTCCAGCAGACCTATGATCTGCGTGCCATCCGCGTCGCCGATTATGCCAAGCGCGGGCAGGATATCAGCAATGCGATGCCGCCCGGCGGACAAGGGCTGAACAAGCGCGAGCCGGAAGTGATGAAGCTGATGAACCAGCAGCGGCAGCTCACGAACTCGATGGGGCAGATGCTGGGCGAGGAGGTATTGCGGGTCAACCGCGACACGCTGGACCGGCCCGAGGTCAATCCGCGCCTGTTCGGCGCCACCAAGACGATCACCTGCCCCGGCCGCAACCGCACCGATCAGGGCCGCGCCGGTTACCCCGGCACTTATGTCGACGGCGATGCGATCCCGATCCGGCTGAGCCTGCTCAAGATTGGCGGTATCGAGATTGGCGGCGTCAATGCGGAGGTGTTCAATCCGATCGCACAGCGCTTTAAAGCCCGCTCGGGCTCCAGCCGCTCGATGATGGCAACCCTTACCAATGGCATGGCCAAATCGGGCTACATCCCCAATGACGAAGCCTTTACGCAAAACACTTTCGAGGTCGTGTCATCACGCCTGAAGCCAGGCTGCGCCGAAACGGGCATCATCAACGGGCTGCTGGATCTGGAACAGGCGTCCGAACAGCAATAACGATCCGCACGGGGCGCTATGACGATGGGCGCCGGCTTGACGGCCGGGCGCCCATCGCGTTCGGTGTGTGATCGACATCACGATAAGGCATTTCCTTGGCCCGCAAGTCCGCCTCTTCGCCCTCCGCATCGCGCACTAGACCGCAGAATATTCAGGAGCTTGCCCAGATTGCGGGCGTCTCCACCGCGACGGTATCGCGCGCACTGGCCGGCACGGGCAATCTCTCAGCCCAGACGCGCGAACGGATCCGCAATCTGGCAGGCGAACTGGGCTTCCGGCCGAGCAGCACCGCGCGCAATCTGCGCACCGGGCGGACAGGCGCGATCGGCGTGGTCGTACCGCTGGGCCATGAGCGCACCCAGCACATCTCCGATCCGTTCTTCATGACGCTGCTCGGCTATATCGCCGACAATCTGGTGGAGCGCGGATATGATCTGCTGTTGAGCCGGGTTGTACCGAGCGACCCCGCCTGGCTGGACAATATCGTCGATTCCGGGCGGGTGGACGGTATCATCGTCGTCGGCCAATCCGATCAGGCCGATCTTCTGGACGCGGTGGCGCAGCGCTACGATCCGATGGTGGTGTGGGGCGCGAAGCTAGACGGCCATCATTACAGCACCGTCGGAAGCGACAATCATCTGGGCGGCCGCCTGGGGACCGAACATCTGCTTGGGCGCGGGTGTCGCAAGCTGGCCTTCTTCGGCGATCCCCGGGTGCCCGAAGTGGAGCAGCGGCTGCAAGGCTTTCGCGATGCGATAAAAGCGGCTCAGCCGGGCCCGATCGGCGCGCTGCTGCCAGTGCATTTCGTGCCGGAACTCGCCCTGGAGACGATCTCGGATTATCTGGGGATTGCCGAGGGGATCGACGGCATCTTCGCCGCCTCCGACACGATCGCGATGATGACGATCCAGGCGCTCGCCGAACGGGGCCGCGCCGTGCCCGATGACGTGAAGGTCATCGGCTTCGACGATCTCGTGATCGCACGCCACACCTTGCCGCCGCTCAGTTCCGTTCGCCAGGATCTCGCGAAAGGGGCCGAGGCACTGGTCGACGCGCTTCTCCGCCGGATGGCGGGTGAGCCGGCGGCAGCATTGACGCTTGAGCCGAGCGTGATCGAGCGAACCTCCACGAACGCCTGAGGGCAGCCGGCCGCGCGCCAGCGGCCGGAGCGGCGGATCGTCCGCCCTGCACGCTCACCCCACGCGCTTCACGCCATGCTGCGCAATCGTTCGCGGACGGCACGCGTACGCCATATTGATTTGTCTGTGAAATGCGTTAGGCAATCGATTGTACAACAAATTTATAACAAGCAGACAGGAGGGGACGATGCGTTTGAACATTGGAGCAGCGACGTTTGCCGTCGCGGCCGGATTGATCGCAGGGAGCGCCATGGCGCAGACTGCGGACACGGCAACGCCCGGCGCGGCAAATGGCCAGCCGATTTCCAACGGCGCGACCGCCCAGGGAACCGCCCCCTCCAATCCGCGCCAGAATGCCGACCATGCCGGCGATGGCCAGGATATCGTCGTCACTGCCCAGAAATCCGGCGCCCAGACACTGCAGAAGGTGCCGCTCGCCATTCAGGCGTTCAGTGGTGAAGATCTCAAGGAGCGCAACGTCAACAACGTCGCCGACCTGATATCGAACATTCCCGGCGCATTCGAGAGCCAGCGCCAGTCCGTCGCGTCCCGTTCGTACAGCATTCGCGGGGCCGGCGCGGGCGCTGCCAACGGTGACTCGCCGATCGGCTATTATGTGGATGACGTTCCATTCGTCGTCACCAACTTCGGCATCGCACCGCCGATCCGCTTCCTCGATATCGATCGCGTGGAGGTTCTACGCGGCCCGCAGGGTACGCTCTACGGGCAGGGTTCGGCAGGCGGCGTCTTCATCTTCCACACGCGCGATCCCGATCTGAACAAGATCGAGGGCGCGGTGGAGGCCGAGGGATCCAGCACCAAGGGCGCGCACGGGCTCAATTACGGCATCGCCGGCGTCATCTCCGTGCCGATCATCAAGGACGTGCTCGCGATCCGCGTCAGCGGCGGCCATTCGTACAATCCGGGTTGGGCCGACGAATATTACGGTCCGTTCGATGGCACGCCGGATCGCAAGGGCGTGAATGTCGTTCGCAATGACGACATCCGTGCCGTCGCGCTGCTGAAGCCCGCCGATAATCTGATGGTCCGTGCGCAATATTGGCATTTCCGGCCGCGGCAGCAGTTCCTTGGCGGGCTGCAGTCGGTGGATCCGCCTTATTATGAGAATACCGCCGCTCAGCCCAGCTTCGGCAATGGCAACTTCAAGCTCTACAGCCTTTCGGCGACGTGGGATCTGAAAGCGTTTTCGATCACGAGCGCGACCAGCCAGCTTGAAGGAAATTTCGGCATCAACGTGCCGATCTCTCCGGCAGGCTCCTTCTCCAGCCAGTTCTTTCCGAAAATGATCAGCCAGGAAGTTCGAGTAAATTCGAACTCAAGCGGGCCGTTTCATTGGCTGATCGGCGGCTCTTATCAGGATGGCAAAGGCCCGCAGGCCAACCAGCTTGAAATCCCGCCCTTCGTGTCGATCAACGCCGACAACAATACGCTGACCAAAAATTATGCGGTCTTCGGCGAGGTCAGCTACGATCTGTTCGACGGCAAGTTGGTGCCGCTTGGCGGCCTCCGCTATTATCATGACAAGCGGACGTTCGAGGATTCGACGACCACGAACAGCAACATCCGGAACGTCACCACCTGGCGCGCCAACCTTTCCTATCTTCCCACGGATTCGCTGACGGCTTTCATCAGCGCGTCGACGGGCTTCCGGGCCGGCATCGTGCAATCGCAGGTGCAGGCGGATCTGCTCGGCCAGATCGGCATCCCGGCGGGCACGCAGACGAAGCCCGAGCGATCGAAGAACTACGAAGTTGGCATCAAATGGCGGACGCTGGATCGCGCTTTGAGCATCGGGCTGAACGGCTACATCACTAAATATCAGGATCTGCTCACTCCGACACCGACGCTGAATGCGAGCGTATCCGGCTTCTCCAACTTCGGCGACGGCACCACCAAGGGCGTCGATATCGACGTTCACTGGCGCACGCCACTGAAGGGATTGACGCTGGGCGCGGTGGCGAACTTCAACAAGGGTGAATATGATCGGGTGGATCCGATCGTTCAGGCCGCTTTGCCCTATCTCCAGAAGGGATCACGGCTCGTGAATACGATCCAGCAGAATTCCCGACTGGACGCCGCCTACACGCATGACATCTCCGCCGATGTGGAAGGCTTCTTCAATGTCGCCTGGAGCCACACCGGCAACCGGCTCCAAAGCCTCAATCTTAAGGCGGATGCCTATAGCGTGTTCACGGCGACGATCGGCGCCCGCACCGGCCCGTACGAGCTTGTCCTGTTCGGCGACAATCTCTCGAACGCGAAGCGCCCGACGATCATTCTCAACAACAATCCCAACGCAGGCGCCCGGCCTACGCCCCGCACCATCGGTCTGCGTTTCCGCGCCAACTTCCAGTAACCGCTTCGCCATCCGCGCCTTTGACGGGCGCGGATAGGGTGACGAACCACCCCTGCCCGCCCGGTCGGCGCGGCAGGGGTGGTTCGTTCAGCGGCTCTCGGCTTTCAGCGCTGTCTGCAACGCCGCCTGCGCAAGCGGCTCTATCACCGAATAGCCGACGCGGGTGGGATGCACGCCGTCGTTCGCATAGCGCGGATCGAATGCACCCTCCCGGTCCGCCAACGGCTGGTAATAATCGACGAATGCCAAGCCGCGCTCCGCCGCAAGCGTCTTCAGCCGGCGGTTGAGCGAGAGGACGACAGGCCTCAGGTTGAAGTCGGGCCGCGGCAGCAGGCGCGACATGGGCGGGATGCTGGCCAGCACGACGCGGATACCATTCGCCTGCGCCATATCGATCATCGCGCGCACATTGTTGATGGAGTCGTCTTCCGTCACCGGGCCGGTCGCGCCGCCGATATCGTTCGTGCCGGTCATGATGTGAACGACGCGGGGGCGTAAAGTCACGACATCGGCGTAGAAGCGCGCGACCATCTGGCTGCTGCTCTGCCCGCTAATGCCGCGATCGATGTAGTTGTTACGCGCGAAGAACGCAGGATCGGCATTGATCCACCCCTCCGTAATGGAGTCACCCATGAAGACGACGCCCGGACGCGGCCCGGTTTCACGCAGCACCACATTGGCATCGCGATAGCGGCAGAGAAACGGCCAGTCCGTGGCCTGCTGCTCCGCCTGCTTCTTGCGAAAACCGTCACCGATCGGATTGGCAGGATCCATGAAGCCCTTCGCCATGGCCGACATCGCGTCCAGATCGCGCGGACGTGTCTCGAACTGGGCGGCCTGCTGTTCGGCTGAAGGCGGCACCGGCAGGAGGCAGCGGATCGTGGTGCCGTTCACGGCGGGAAACGGCCGCCCCAGAGCGGGCTGACCGGCGGCCGGCATCTGTGCCGCAGCCGGCATTGCGCCGATCATCACCGCCGTCAAAGTCGCAATCCGTATCATTAGCCTCTCCCGTTTCGACCAGACATACTCCTGCAAGGCGGCGAGGCAATGGATTGTCAGGACGGTGCAGCCGGGAGGGCCAAGAATGGCGTCCGAGAGCGCGAATGACAACGTGTAAACGTTTGCGATCAAACCGACGGAGCGATACCACTGGCTCGTACGTTGAAGGACAAGGCATGATCAAAGCCGGCCGTCTTATCATCTCTACGATGATGATCCTGTGTTCGCCTGTTTTCGCACAAAGGCCCGCAGCGGCTGGCTGGATCGAGAGTTGGGGAACGACTCAGCCTCTCGGCCCTGTCCCCGCTCCACCCACCTTTGCTAGGGCACCCGCCCCGGCCCGCCCAGCGCCACCCTCGCCAATGGTGCCGTACCCGCCGAGCCTCGCCGATCAGACCGTCCGGATGATCGTACGCACCAGCATAGGCGGGCCGCAGATCCGCCTGACCTTTCGCAATGCGAGCGGAGGGCCAGCCGTCACGCTCGGCTCGATCCACGCCGCTCTGGCCCGTGCGGACGGTGCTATCGATCCCGCAAGTGATCGCGCGGTAACGTTCGGTGGCAAGCCGGGGGTGACAATATTTCCGGGCGCGACGATCATCAGCGATTCCGTCATGCTCCCCGTCAAGCCGCTTGCCGATATCGCCGTATCGATTCACGTCCCGACGGCGACGCCGACGAACACCGTCCACGCGCTCGGACTCAATCCCGCCTACATCGTGTCCGGCGATGCGACCGGAGCGCCAACCCTGCCCTCTCCGCAGGTCGTGCGTTCCTATTTCTGGCTGGCCGGGCTCAGCGTTGCCGCGGTTTCTCCCGCATCAGGCACGATCGTCGCCTTCGGAGATTCGATCACGGACGGCTACGCCACCACACCGGGCGCGCACCGCGCCTGGCCCGATCTTCTCGCCGCGCGGCTACATTCCGAAGGCAAGCCGATGGGCGTCGTGAATGTCGGGATATCAGGCAATCGCATCCTGAAGACGGGTGCGGGCGAGAGCGCGGTGGCGCGCTTTGATGCCGACGTCCTTGCACGACCGGGCGTCAGATGGGTCATCCTGCTGGAAGGCATCAACGACATCAACATGAGCATCATTCCCGGCGTACCGGCCTCGGAAGCGGTGACGGCGAGGCAGATCATCTCCGGGCTGGATCAACTGGTGGAACGCGCCCACCTTCACGGCATCCGCATCGCCGGCGCCACGATCATGCCCACCAAGGGTCTGCCCTTCTACTCCGCGCGCGGCGAAGCAATGCGCGCGGCGGTGAACAGCTGGATCCGGGACAGCGGCCGCTTCGATGCGGTCGTGGATTTCGATGCGGCGACGCGTGATCCGGGCGATCCGCTACGGCTGCGGCCGGGCTTCGATCCGGGCGACCACGTACATCCGAATGACGCGGGCAATCAGGCGATGGCGGCAGCGATCGACACCGCCCTCTTTCGCTAAACCCGCCAACTCACCGCCGCAGCAGCCGGGCTACTTAGGCAGGAAGACCCGCGACGAACTCTACCGGGCCGACCGCATAATCCTCGCGGTTGCGCTCGGCCAGGCGGGCGGCTGCGGGGCTGCGAAGTAGGTTCCACAGACACAGGATGGCGAGCAGGGTGGCGAACACGCCGCCGAGCACGATGCTGAAGCTGCTCGTTCCCGTCAGATCGCCTAGTGCCCCCATCGCGAGCGGCGCCAACACCGCGCTGACGCAGGTGAAGAAGAGCAGCAGGCCGGCGATCGAACCATGCCGTGGCCGTTCGAAACAGCTGATGCCGGTCGAATTGATCGTCGGATACAGCACGGACATGAACAGCCCCGTCGCCGGCAGCGCATAAGCGGCGGCACCCCGCCCGAACAGGATTGCTACCCAGAATAGCAGCGCCATCGCGCCGCTGCACGTCACCAGCACCACCGCCCAATCGAAGCGCGCGAGCAGCCACGCTCCCAGGAAACGCCCCACGGCGCGCAGCACGAAGAAGATGGAGACGGTGTAGGCGACCAGCCAGGACGCCTCGCCCTCATATCCGGCGAAGTAGGTCGGCGCCCACACATAGATAGCGGCCTCCGCCCCCACATACAGCGCCAGTAAGGCGGCAAAGAACAACGCCATCGGATCACGCAGCAGGTGCAGGCTATCCCGCATGCTCGTCGGCCGCTGGGGACCCGTGGCGTGCGTAGGTTTCGGAAACGGCGTGAGCAGAGCCCCGGCGATCAGCAGCAGGCACAAAGTGGCGGCAAAGAGATAGACCCACTTCCAGCTGGCACCCAACGTCAGCGACAAGCCCACGATGGCTGGCCCGACGATCGCCCCGACCCCGAAAAAGGCCTCGATCAAATTCATCGTGCGGGCATGTTCGCGGGTGGACGTCGATATGTCCCCGATTAGGGCCAGCGCGCCGGCCTTGAATATGCCGATGCCGATGCCCGCGACGAACAGGAGCAGCACGAACAGGCCGAACTGATGCCCCAATGCGAAGAAGGCGGAACTGGCGCAGAACAAAGTCAGCCCGGCGATGATCGTGCGCTTGCGGCCAAAGCGATCCGCCAGGAAGCCAAGGCCGATCGCGGACAGGCCGATCCCGGACATGGTGGCATATTGAAACGCACCCGCCGCCGTCAGCCCCAGATGAAATTCGCGAATGATCTGCGGGATGACCGTCCCCACGGAATCCGTCGTCATCGCGAAGGCGGCGAACATGAGGAAGACGAGTGCCCGCACGATATGAGCGGTCTTCGCCTCGGTGCTCTGCTGCGGTGCTGCCACGATCATCCCCTCGCCTCTTATCAACGGCGATCCTAGGGCAACGCTGACCGCCAATGCAATCGGTTGCGTTGATCAGCTGGCGGCCTTAGCCTGCTGCTCGAATAAGGCCGGGGGGGATTCCAGCATGGACATAAGTCGGCGGACTTTCGCAGAGATGGGCGGCATGGCTGCATTGGCGGCTCTTCTTCCCGACGCCCGGCTGTTCGCACAGCCATCAAGCGTCATGGGCGGCGATCCGCTCGCCCATGTCGCGCCGGAGTTTCGTCCCGCCGCCCGCCGGATGCTCAGCATGGGCAGCCCGCCCGAGCTTACGAATGCTTCTCTGGCGGGTGTCCGCGCCCGCGCGTCCCGGTTCGATACGCCGCCGCGATCGAACGTTCCGGTGGAACAGCATATGGTCCCGGTCGGATCGGGCATTCCGCCCGTTCAAGTCTATGTCGTCAATGCCAAACCCGGCGCGCGGCGCCCTGCCATCCTGCACACGCACGGCGGCGGCTTCATCCTTGGGTCGGCCAAGCAGGAAGTGCCCCGGCTCCGACCCTTCGCGACCGCGCTGGATTGCACGATCGTTACGGTGGAATATCAACTGGCGCCCGAAGCGCACTACGCGACATCGGTTGAGCAGAATTATGCCGGCCTGCGCTGGCTGCACGTGCAGGCGGATAGATTGGGCGTCGATCGAAGCCGCATCGCGCTGATGGGCGAGAGCGCTGGCGGTGGCCATGCCGCGCTGCTGGCATTCGGGGCGCGCGACCGGGGGGAGGTGCCGCTGATCTTTCAACTCCTCGTCTATCCGATGCTCGATGATCGCACCGGCAGCACTCGGCAATTGCCCGCGCAATTCGGCTCCGTCGGGTGGAGCCCCGCCGAGAACAGGTTCGGCTGGCGCGCCTTGCTCGGCATGGAGCCGGGAGTCCCCTCGGTCCCCGCTGCTGCGGTGCCTGCGCGCCGAACCGATTTGCGCGGCCTGCCTCCAACCTTCATCGGCGTCGGCGGCATCGATCTGTTCGCCAGCGAAGACATGGATTTTGCGCGCCGGCTGATCGAGGCCGGCGTGCCGACGGAATTGCGGGTGGTGCCCGGAGCCTTTCACGGCTTTGACTTGGCCGCCGCCGATACTGCCCTCGCCGCGGACTTCAACGAGGCCAAGATGAAAGCCCTCCGCCGCGCTTTTGCGCAGACGTCACAAACCTGAGATGCGCGCTAGCCGGCGTTGTCGGTAAGTCTCGCTAACTCTTCAAACTCGGCCGCGTCTAATCAGCGAGGCTTAGCCGCTTGTGATCAGCAGCGCCGGCCGCCTCGGTCTGCGGCCGGCGCTTTTCTTCACCGTGGCTTGATGAACTTCAGGGTCATGCGGTCGCTCTCGCCGATGGCCGCATATTTGGCGCGATCCACGTCCTTCAGCTGATATGTCGGCGGGAGCGTCCACACGCCACCCGGCCAGTCCGCCGTGTCCTTGGGGTTCGCGTTCACTTCGGATTTGCCCGCCAGCTTGAAGCCCGCCGCCGTCGCGAAGGCGATGACGGAGCTGGTCTTCATATAGCCGCTCTTTTCCTCGGCGGCGGAATCCCGGCCTTCGGGCAGGCGATGTTCGACGACGCCGAGCGTGCCGCCGGGCTTTATCATGCGAAACATGTCCGCGAACATCGCCTTGGCACGATCCTGCCCGCCGAACCGCCAATTATGAACGTTGCGGAAGGTGAGGACGACATCCGCGCTGTTGTCGGGGACGGACGGCGCGCCCGCTGCCGCCGGCAATGCTGCGAGCCGGATCTTGCCATAGGCGGCCATATTCTTGGCCTGCATCGCCCGCACGGCATCGACGCCTTTGGGCCACGGCCCGGCGCCATAATAAACCCCGGATTGCGCGGTCAGCGGCGCCAGGATTTCCGTGTACCAGCCGCCGCCGGGCCAGACCTCGACAACCGTATCGGTCGGTCGAACGCCGAAGAAGGCCAATGTCTCGGCCGGGTGACGATATTTATCACGTGCGACATTGGCGGGTGTCCGCGTCGGCGCTGCTACCGCTGCCGGAATGTCGGGCGAAACCTTGAGCGGGGCCGCGCCGACCAGCACAGGCGCGGCTAGGAGCAAGAGGCATGCATAGCGGCTCATATCATCTCCTGAGACAGCAGGGAACCACGCTGCCGCCTTGCATCGGCAGTGGCAAGCGGCAATGCGTTTTTGCTCCGCGCCCCTTCTGCTTCGGGGTTTGGAGATCGGCGCGCCTATGCCATGATCGGTACGCAGTCCGCCGATGGGCGAGGCAAGCCGACAGGCACCAAGGAGAGATGCGGTGAAGACCATTGCCAAGGCATGTGCGCCCATTCTGGCATCGCTGCTGCTAGCCACCCCCTTCACCCTTACCGAAGCCTCCGCGCAAGCCCGAGCGGACGTGCGGGACTTCGCCAGCAAGGATGACATTCAGGCGCAGATCCGCACGATGCTCGCCGCCATGACGCCCGAGCAAGGCTTCATGTGGCGCCCGCTCGTCCGCGACGCACAGACGATCGCGGGGATCGAAATCTGGAAAAAGCCGGGCCGCCCCGCGGTTCATCCCGCCGACGCGGAATATGCCACCGTGCTGGAAGGCGCGGGCACACTCATCTCCGGCGGCACGCTGGCCGATGCCAAAGCCCGCAACACCGGACTGGTGGAAGGAAGCCGTATCGAGGGCGGAACGACGCGGACGCTCGGGCCGGGCGACGTCATCCTGATACCCGCAGGTGTTCCGCACTGGTTCGGTATCACCGGAGAACGGCTGATCCTGCTGGGCATGAAGCTGCCCGCGTCGAAGTGACCGTTCCGTCATTTAGCGGCAATTACTGCCGCTAGGCCCGCGTCTCGCTCCAGGTGGCACGCTCCGCGAGAACGCGGCCTACGTCGGCCATGTTCTCGGTCCCCCAAACGCATAGCGGCGCGAGCGCCTGGGCAAGACTATAGCCGAGCGGCGTGAGCGTATAATCCACGCGCGGCGGCACTTCCTGATAATCGGTGCGCAGGACGATCCCGTCCGCCTCCAGTTCCTTGAGGTGCTGGATCAGCATCTTGTCGCTGACGCCGCGCACCGCCCGACGCAGCTCGCCATATCGGTTCGGCGCCTGGGACAGGAAATAGACGATCAGTGGCTTCCACTTGCCCGCAATCACCCGCAGCGTTGCGTCGAGCCCGCAGCTGAACGCAGGGCATGAAGATACGGTCTCGCTCATAAATCGGTACTTACCAAAAGGTGCATACTTGTCGATAAGTGGGTGCCCCGCCAGCTATGCGCAACCTCGAGATGAAGGATGTGACATGAGCAGGTTGGCAGGAAAAACAGCGGTCGTGACCGGCGGCGGAAGCGGTATCGGCCTCGCATCGGCCAAGCGTTTCATCGCGGAAGGCGCTTTCGTCTACATCTTCGGCAGACGGCAGGAGGTGCTTGACGCTGCGTTGAAGGAGCTTGGCGAGAATGCCCGCGCTGTGCGTGGATCGGTGAGCGATCTGACCGATCTCGATCGCTTGTACGCGGCGGTCAAAGGGGAGCGAGGCCATCTCGATATCCTGCTCGCCAATGCCGGCACGGGTGCCTTCGCGGCGCTGGGGGAGATCACGCCCGAACATTATGACCAGACGTTCGACGTCAACGTGAAAGGCCTGCTGTTTACAGTGCAGAAGGGCCTGCCCCTAATGCGCTCTGGCGGATCGATCATCCTCACCGGATCTACGACGGGCGAAATGGGGACCCCGCAGTTCAGCGTCTACAGCGCCACAAAGGCAGCGGTTCGCAATTTCGCCCGCAGCTGGGCGCAGGATCTGCGCGGCACGGGCATCCGCGTCAATGTCCTCTCGCCCGGGCCGACGCGAACGGACCTCGCTCTGGACGTGGTCGGTGAAGAGGCTTTCGAGGCGCTCGGTGCGATGACCCCACTGGGGCGCCTGGGCGAACCGGCGGAAACGGCAGGCGCCGCCGCCTTCCTCGCATCGGACGACAGCAGCTACATGACCGGCAGTGAAATCTTCGTCGATGGCGGGCTGGCGCAGATCTGAGCTTCCATATCAGGTCCGGGGGGGGCACGGCTGCCGCCCCCCCCGGAGGAGACGAGTTCCAATCCACCTTCGTCATGAGGGCGAGAGGCGCGAGCATCTCGCCTCCTAGAACATCCAATCAGCGCCCAAGGGCGATCGATCATAATCGGCGAGCAAGGCGGCCACATCGTCATAGAGGGCAATCGCGCCCGCTTTTAGCAGTGCGTCGTCCGGAAACCCGCCCGATCGCACCGCCACGGCGGCAATGCCGCACTTGCCGGCTGCCTCGATATCGTAGGGAGTATCGCCCACGACAATCGCCTCGTCCGCAGAAATAGGCGCCACCTTCTTCAGCGCCGTCGCGAATATGTCCGGCGCGGGCTTGGTCTTTTCCACGTCGTCGGCACTCGTGGTGGCGCCCACCAGATTCCGCGCATCGAGCAGGCCGATATAATGATCCAGTTCTTCCGAGGATGCCGACGACGCAAGCACCACCGTCTGCCCGGCCGCATGAACGCGGGCGAGGAGATCATGCGCACCGGGAAACGGCTTCACCTGATCCAGAAATTTCGTCTTGAACACGTCGCCTTGGGCCTTGCCAAGTTTCTCCTGCGTAGCTCCGTCCGCGTTCGGGAGAAGGGATGGCACTAGCATGTCCGTACCCTTGCCGATCTGATCATGAATCGTCTGGCGATCGAACTTGACGCCGATCGTCGCGAAGCCTTCCTCCCAGGCAAGCACGTGCAGGTCGTTGCTGTCGACCAGCGTTCCATCGATGTCGAAAAGCACGGCGCGAATAGGCACGATTGATGGTTCTTTCGAAAGTGACTCAGGGTGAACGCACGACTGTGCGGAAAGGGGTGTGGCGGATCATCGCGCCTGCGCGTCGTCCAGGCCGTCCAGCACCGCTTCGGGCGAGACATCGTTCTTGATCTCCGCAAGCTCCTGAGCAGACACCGCCTCCACCCCCATCTTCTTGGCCATTGCATCGACAAGCGCCACGAGACGGGTCAGTTCGTGTTCCGCCAGCAGGTTGATCTGGAGATCGAGATCGGATTGCCTCGATGCGGCGCTCATCATCCGGTTTTGGCTGATGAGGACGAAGGTGGAGAGGAAAATGGCTTCCACGCTCGCTTCCATGGCAAGCACCACGAAGCTCGGATCGAACGGCTTGACGATCGAGATCCATCCCAGATTGATGCCGATCCAAGTCCCGTAAGCGAGCGCGTGAATGATCACAAAGGTCATGCTTCCGGCGAAGCTCGTGATCGCATCCGACATGCGTTGCGAGAGCGTTGCCCGGGCTTCTTCCTGAGCGCGCCGCTCCTGCATCCGCTGCATATTGCGGCTCAGCACCGAACTCAGGCCGGGCGGGGTGGGCGATTGATGGGTCAGTTCAGCGTCGCTCATCGCGGCAATCCCTTATCGTCGCAGCGGATCTAACCCGCATAGCGGCCTGCTCGCCAACGCTAATGGTCATGGCGCGAAGTCGGAAAAACCTATGTTATCGAAGCATTCTCCAGTCGCGTTACACGGTTGGATCGGCTGACAGCCGGGGACGAATGAGCAAATGGCGTCCGCCATTGAAGAAATCAGCGACGGCATTAGTTAGCAGGCTAATGAATGGACATCGCACCTTGCTTGAGGCCGCTTACGGGCGGACGTTGCTGCCTTTGGCCCGCATGTGGCGCCAGGGGGCCGACGACGCGCTGAGCGGAATGTCACTGTCGGCGTCGAGCGGATGGGCGCTGGTTCAAGTCGGCCGGATGGGGAACGATGTCCGCCAGACGGACCTGGCGGCGGAGCTTGATATAACTGCCGCCTCCCTCGTCCGTGTCGTCGATCAGATGTGCGCGGCCGGGCTGGTGGAGCGGCATAAGGACCCCACCGATGCCCGGGTCAATCGGGTTAGGCTGACCCCGCAAGGCGCCGCTATCGCCGCCAAAATCGAAGAGACCTTCGGCGCTTTGCGTCGTGAGATGCTGACAGGTATCTCAGACGACGATCTCGCAGCCGCGCTCCGCGTCGCCCAGCATCTCGTGGCGCGCTTGGCACGGGAGCGCCCCGCGTGATCCTCGCTCGCTTCGGCAGCAAGGAGGCGCTGTTCACGGTCAAGTGCTTCATCGCTGCCATTCTCGCTTACTATCTCGCGCTGAGGATCGGCCTGACCCGTCCCTATTGGGCGGTGACGACATCCTATATCGTCGCGCAGCCACTGGCCGGAGCCGTCTTGTCCAAAGCGGTGTTCCGCGTGATCGGCACGGTGCTCGGCGCGGCGGCGGCCGTCATCCTCGTGCCTAATCTGGTCAACGCGCCCGAGCTGCTCTCGCTCGGCCTGGCCCTGTGGCTGGGGCTGTGCCTCTACATCTCCCTGCTCGATCGAACGCCCCGCGCCTATACGTTCCTGCTCGCCGGCTACACCGCCAGCATCATCGGCTTTCCGTCCGTCACCGCGCCGGAGGCGATCTTTACGACCGCTACACTGCGCGTGCAAGAAATCACGATCGGCATCTTGTGCGGCAGCCTGATCCACGGCGTGGTCTTTCCTCAAACGGTGACGGCAACTTTGCTGGCGCGGGTGGATGCCATTCTCGCCGATGCCGAGCGATGGTCCCGGGACTCGCTGGCCGGTTTGTCGGATGCAGCGCTGGATCGGGATCGGCGGCGGCTGGCGCTCGACATCAACGAGCTGCACCAGCTCTCCATCCACCTCCCCTTCGATACGGCCCGGCTGCTGCCGCGCGTGCGGACGCTGCGCGCCCTGCAAGCCGAACTGTCCATGATCCTCCCCCTCGCCAGCGCGGTGGATGATCGCGTCGGCGAACTGCGGCGCGGCGCGGATGCCCCCCGCCCAGAGGCGATCACTCTCATCGAGGATGTGCGCGAATGGCTGCGTGAACCGATAGCTTCGGCATCGCGCGAGCAAGCCGCCGATGCGCTGATCGCACGCGCCCGCGCACTGGAGCCGGACGTCGCGTACCCTCTCCTCTGGCGCGACGCGCTCCGCCTGAGCCTTGCCGCGCGGCTGGCGGAGCTGATCGATGCACATCGCAATGCGCGCGATCTGCGCGATCAGATGCGCTCCCCGTCGCGAACGCCGGTCACGCCCACCGTTGGACGATTGCTGGCGCGAAACGCGCGTCGCCCGCTCCACCGCGACCGTGGCGCCGCCCTGAGAGCCGCTGTGGGCACGATCGCGACGATCATTCTCGGCTGCACCTTTTGGATCGCTACCGGTTGGCCTGACGGGGCCGGCGCGGTCCTGATTGCGGGGGTCTGCTGCGCCTTGTTCGGCAATAGCGACGATCCCGCGCCATCCATCCTCACCTTCTTCCACGGTACGGTCGCAGGTCTGGCGGTGTCGGCCGTCTACGCCTTCATGATCCTGCCACGCGTGACCGATTTCGTGCTCCTTGCCGCCGTCCTGGCCCCGCCGATGCTGGTTGGCGGGCACTTTCTCGGCCGGCCGAAGACCACGCTTTTCACCCTCGGCGCGCTGCTCGGCGGGCTGAACACGGTTGGGCTCAACGATCGCTATGGGGGCGGGTTCGATGCATTCCTGAACGGCGGTCTGTCACAGCTGATCGGCACCCTGTTCGCCGTTGTCACGGTCGGTCTGTTTCAAACGGTCGGCGCGCAGACCAGCGCCCGCCGCCTGATCCGGGCCGGATGGCGGGAGCTGGCACGCCGGGCCGATCTGCCGGGGCCACCCGACGCCGCCGGCTGGGTCGCCCGCATGCTGGACAGGATCGGTCTGCTTGCGCCGCGTTTGGCGTTGCAGGGGGAAGACCCCGGCAAGCCATTGCTGGACGCGCTCACCGATCTGCGCGTGGGTGTAGCGCTAGCTGAACTCCGGCAATTACGGTTGGACGGCACGGCAGCGGAAGCGGCGACGATCACGCCCGTTTTGCAGGGCGTTGGCGCGCATTATCGGGTGCTTCGTCCGGAGCAACCCAGCCCGCCGAAGCCGACGCTGCTGGCCGGCATCGATCGCGCGCTAACCGACCTGACGGGCAGCGACGGCCAGGCAACCCGCCGGATGGCCGTTCTTGCCCTCACGTCGCTGCGGCGTAACCTGTTTCCCGCTGCCCCAGCTTATGGAGTAAGCTCATGACCGGCGAGATTTCGATCGGCGGCGTCTATCTGCCGACCATCCTTCTGCTCGCCATAGCCGCCTTGCTGCTGACCGGCATGGCCACGCGCCTGTTCGCCTATGTCGGCGTGTACCGGCTCGTCGCCTATCGGCCGCTCGTCGATCTCGCCATGTTCATCCTGATCCTGGGACTTTTGTCCCTGCTTACCGGACCTTCCGTATGAAACCTTTGTACGCGTCGCTCGCGCGCTCCGCCGCCACACTCCTCATCGTCGCCGTTGCGATCTTCGTCGCGCTGTGGCTGTGGCGCCGATACGAGACCGATCCATGGACGCGCGATGGCCATATCCGTGCAGACATCGTTCGCGTGACTCCCGACGTAGCCGGGCTGGTTACCCAAGTGGCGGTGCGCGACAATCAAATCGTCAAGCCGGGCGACATTCTGTTCGTCGTCGATCGCCCTCGCTTCCAGTTGACGCTGGCCCAATCGGACGCGGCGATCGCCAGCGCGCGGGCGACCCTGCTTCAGGCCCGGCGTGAGGCGCAGCGTGATCTGGCGCTGGGCGATCTGGTGGCGAAAGAGACGCACGAGCAGAATGTCGCGCGGGTGGCGACGGCCAGCGCGGCGCTAGCGCAGGCGGAAAGCGCGCGTTCGACGGCCGCATTGAACCTGGCTCGAACCACGGTCCGCGCCACCGTGCACGGTATCGTCACCAATCTGGATCTCCACCCGGGCGATTATATCGCGGCCGGCACCCAGGCGATGGCGCTGGTCGATAGCGATTCCCTCCGTGTCGAAGGCTATTTCGAGGAAACGAAGCTCGGCAGGATCCACCTTGGCGATCCTGTCATCGTCCATCTGATGGGGGAACCCCGCGCGCTCTATGGCCGCGTCGACAGCATCGCCGCCGGCATCAACGATAGCGAGCGCAGCAACACCAGCAACCTTCTCCCCGCCGTGAACCCCACGTTCACGTGGGTAAGGCTCGCGCAGCGTATTCCGGTGCGTGTGCGGCTGGAGCGCGTGCCGCCGAACGTGCCGTTGATCGTCGGCCGCACGGCCACCGTCACGATCCAGCCGCGCGTGCCGGCATGAGACGCCATCACTTCGGCCTGATACTGGGCGTTGCGCTGTCAGGCTGCGCGACGGTTGGCCCGAACTATGCGCCACCCGAGAACGCGGTGGCCAATCGGACGGCTGCCCAAGGCGCATTTGCCAGCGGCAACGAAAAGGCGTTCGCGGACGTACCGCTGCCCGATCGCTGGTGGCAGCTTTACGGCGATGCGCGGCTGGACACCTATGTCGCCGAAGCGCTCGCCGCCAATAACGATCTGCGCGCCGCCGACGCCAATCTCCGCCAGGCCGACGCGGTCGTCGCAGAAGTCGCGGCCGGGCGGACCATCTCCACATCTGTCGGCGGCGGCGCTACCCTCGCCCGGCCGAACGGCACTGGCGGCAGCTTGCCGGGTGTCGTCGGCTACGATGTCGGTATCGGCCTCGCCTACCCGCTCGATCTTTCCGGCCGGATCACACGAGCGATCGAAGCGGCACGTGGCGATGCGGAAGCCGTTGCCGCCGCGCGCGACAACGTCCGCGTCGCCGTCGCGGCCGAGACGGCACGGAGCTATGCCGCCGCCTGCACGGCCAACATCGTGCTTGCCGCAAATAACCGCGTACTGGCGCTTCAGCGGCAGACGCTGGACGTCACCGTGCGGTTGCAGCGCGGCGGACGCGGCACCGTCTTCGACGTGACCCGCGCGCGCACGGCAGTAGACCAGAGCGAGGCCTTGATCCCCAACGCGATCGCGACGCGCACGGCGGCTCTATACAGGCTCGCGACGCTGATGGGCCGGGCGCCGGCAAACTATCCGCGCGAGGTAGAGGCATGCGCGGCGGCACCAACAATGCGCCGCCCACTGCCGATCGGTGACGGTGCGGCGCTGATCCGGCGCAGGCCCGATATTCGCGCCGCCGAACGATCGTTGGCGGCGGCAACTGCCCGTATCGGTGTCGCGACCGCCAACCTGTATCCGCAGGTGAGCCTCGGCGGCTCACTCGGCCTGACCGGGCCGGTCTCCACGATCGGATCGGGCAGCGCCTTACACATCGGGCTCGGGCCGCTTATCAGCTGGAGCTTCCCGAACCGCCGTATCGTGCGCGCGCAGATCGGCCAGGCCGGTGCCGCAGCCGACGCAGCCCTCGCACAATTCGATGCGACGACGCTGGAGGCGCTTCGTCAGGTGGAAACCGCTTTGTCTGCCTATGCCCGTGAGGGCGATCGCAATGCGGCACTCGCCCGCACCCAGGAGAGCGCCGCGACGGCTGCGGATCAGGCGGCGCGGCTCTACCGGTTCGGGCGAACCGATTTTCTGTCGCTTCTGACCGCGCAGGCGGCCCTGACCACGGCACAGGCGAACCTCGCCGCCTCCGATGCCCTGCTGATCGATCGTCAGGTGGATGTGTTCAAGGCGCTCGGTGGAGGTTGGCAGACGTAGTGTGCCTGACGATCAGAGCGTGACGCGCAGCGTCGCGCCATATGTCCGCGGCGTGCCGAGTTGTCCCCCGAACCCGTAAGCGGATGCGCCGACGATCGAGGTAGTCGAGAGGTTCTGGTAATAGGTTTTGTCAAGCGCGTTATCGACCCAGGCCGAAAAATCGTAGCGCCCATCCCCGAATGTCGATCCGATTCGCAGGCTGACGAGGCTATAGCCAGAAATCAGCCCATAGGGGCTCGCATCCACGGTTCCCAAGGCGTTGGAGCGATAGGCGTAGCGCCCGATGAAATAAGGCTTGATCCCGCGCCCGGCATCGAACCGGTAATCGACGGTACCGTTCGCCGTCCATTTGGGTGACTGATACAGGCGCTCGCCCGTCAGATCGCAAACGCCGGTGACGCCGACCGGGCACGGCGCGTTGGGATAGGAGGTGTAGGTCGCATCGTTATAGGCGCCGCTTCCCGAGAATGTCAGCCGATCGGTAGCGCGTAGCGTCACATCCGCCTCAATGCCGCGTGTCCGCACGTTGCCGACATTGGCGAGATAGGAACGGTTGCCGTTGCTGGGCACGATATTCGCCTGAAGCCCCTTCAGATTGGTCCAGAAGCCGGCAATATTGAGCGTCAGTCGGTTATCGAAAAGCTGCTGCTTGATTCCTACCTCCACATTGCGCACCTTTTCCGGGCGAAGCACCAGCGGCGTTCCGGCCGACACGGCGGCGTTCAGGTTGAGGCCCGCCCCCTTATAACCGGTCGAATAGGTGGCGTAGGCGAGGAGATCGCCGGTCGGCTTCCACGAAAGCGTCGTCAGCCAGGAGACGTTGTTGTTGCTGACCGAGACATCGTAATTGAACGGGATCGACGTGGCGGGGTTCGGCGTGCCGCGATTGGAGGTGATCGACGTGCCGTCGCGCTTGTCGTGCGTATAGCGAATACCGGCGGTGAGGATCACCGTAGGGACGATCGCAAAATTCGCCTGGCCGAACACGGCTTGGCTATCCACGCTTGTATCCACGTCGTCGATATATTGCGAAGTCGGCGCGATCGAGATCGCGGCCGCCGCAGGGTTCGCCAGCCGCGCATAGGTGGTGTAGAAAGCGGACGCTTCGAACCCGAACTGGTTCAGGATGTAATGGTCCTTGAGCCGCTGGTGGAAGAGATAGGCGCCCACCTGCCAGTTGAAGCGCCCTGGCCCCGATGCCAGCCGGAATTCCTGCGAGAATTGCCGATCACGCGTCGTCGCGACGTTCACCTGGATGATATCGAGCGGCGTGTTGTCGCTGTCCTGCAAAGGATTGAAGTACCAATATTTGTAGGCGCTGATCGACGTCGCGGTGGCAAAGCCTAGCTCCCAATCCGCCTGAAACGATGCACCCCACTGATGGGTGCGCATCTGCTGGAGCGAGTTGTTGCGCGTATAATCGGTCGTCGCCGTTGGCGTGTAACCCAACGCGGCGAATGCCTGCAAAGTCCGTCGCGTCGCCGCACTGATGCTGGGGGGCAGCACCGTCTTCAACGTGCTCACACAGCACGTATCGTCCTCCTGCGAATAGTCGACGATCAGACGGACGCTCAGATCGCTGCTCGGCGTCGCCAGCAACTGGGCACGGCCACCGCTGCGGCCGACGCTGTTGGCCGGCGATCCGGTCGTGATATTGGGGAGTACGCCGTTGCGGTGGGTGTTGAAGCCGGTGACGCGAAAGGCGAGCAAGCCATCCACCAGCGGCCCTGTGACGGCGACACGCTCCTGATTATAGTAATAATTGCCGCCCGAAACTTCGGCGGTCAGCCCGAAATCAAAGCTCGGCGCGCGTGTCGTGATGTTGAGTACGCCCGCCGAGTTGTTGCGGCCGAACAAGGTGCCCTGCGGCCCGCGCAGGACTTCGACACGCTCAACGTCGATCAGATCCGCCAAGGCCATTCCCGGCCGACCGAGATAGACACCGTCGATATACACCCCGACCGACGTATCGAGGCCGTCCGACGCGCTCGACACACCAATGCCGCGAATGGCTACGGACGAGTTGCGCGGATTGGAGTTGAAGGCAGTCAAGCTCGGCGCCTGCTGCTGGATGTCGGTCAGCGTATAAGCGCCGGTCTGCTCCAGACCGCGCCCTGACAATACGGACAGCGCCACCGGCACGTCCTGCGCCCGCTCGCTCTGGCGGCGAGCCGTCACCACCACGTCGGGGCCGTCAGCGGCGTCATCAGCAGCCACAGCAGCGGGCGCGGGCAATGGCGCCGCAGCCCACGTCGTTGTCGCCATCGTGCTGGCAAGGGACGCGGCTGCGAACGCGCGAAGTCGTGTGTGGATCATCGGAATGCCCCCTTGCGTGTCATGCTTCTCAGAGGTCATCGAGTAGAAACTACAATTCCTATCGGGTAACTAGAGAATCTGTCAGCGATCTAAGTTTTTCTGCATCGCAGCGAAGCCGGCTTCGATGTCACAAACTGCGGGCCGAGAGTGGCGGGAGATGAAGAATGGCAAAGATCGGAACGTTGGACGTCAGCGCGCAGGGCTTCGGATCGATGGGGCTTTCCCACGTTTACGGGCAGGCCGACGATGCGGGATCGATCCGCACGATTCATCGCGCCATCGAGCTCGGCATCACCTTCTTCGATACCGCAACCGGCTACGGCGATGGCCATAATGAGGAGCTGCTGGGCAAGGCCGTGGCCGGCCATCGCGACAAGATCGTCATCGCCAGCAAGTTCACGCATCGTCAGGGCAGCGATGGACGGCAGGTCACGGCTCGGGAGGCCGTGGACGCGAGCCTGCGCAGGCTGAATGTCGAGCAGATCGATCTCTATTATCTCCACCGTGTCGACACGGTGGTTCCGATCGAGGAATCGATCGGCCAGCTTGCCCGGCTGCGGGAAGCAGGCAAGATCGGCGCGATCGGCGTTTCCGAGGCCAGCGCCGCCCAGATCCGCGCCGCACACGCCGTTGCACCGCTGGCGGCATTGCAGAGCGAATATTCCCTGTGGACCCGCGATGTGGAAGTCGAAATCCTGCCGACCGTGCGCGAACTGGGGATCGGCTTCGTCGCCTATAGCCCGCTCGGTCGCGGCTTCCTCGCCGGCGCCGCGCCGACCGAGGACAATGATCGCCGCCGCATCCATCCGCGCTTCACGGCCGAGGCGATCGCCGCCAACGCCCGTCGCCGCCGGACGATCGAGGATGTGGCAGAACGGCTTCGTGTCACGCCCGCACAGGTGAGCCTCGCCTGGGTTCTCTCGAAGGGCGTCGTTCCCATCCCCGGCACACGCCACATCTCGCATCTCGAGGATAATTGGGCGGCAGGGTCCATCCGGCTCGACGAAGGTACGATCGAAGAACTCGAAGGCGCCTTCCCGCGCGGCGCCACCGTCGGCGACCGGTATCCGGCCGAGCAAATGAAGCACGTTCCGGCCGAGCCCGCGCTCGCCTGAGCCCGAACGCCAAACCGATCAGGAGCAGCACATGAGCACGGCGCCCCACCGCGTTTCCGATGCATCGGACGCGACATACGCACGCATTTCAGTCGAGCCGGTAACGCCCGTCATCGGCGCGGAGATATCGGGCGTCGATCTGTCGGGTCCGCTCGATGAGCAGACGATTGCGGAAATCCGCCATGCCATTCGGCAATGGCGGGTCATCTTCTTCCGCGATCAGGATCTGAGCAACGATGCCCTGAAGGCGTTCGGCCGCACGTTCGGGCCGCTGACGCCCGCCCACCCGATCGCGAACGGGTTGGAGGATCATCCGGAAATCTGGGAGCGATCCGTCCAGGAATATCGGACGCGGCGCACCGCCAACGACGCCATCGCTCCCGGCCGCATCCCGCCCACGGATTATAAGGGCTGGCATATCGACATCACGTTCGTGGCCAATCCGAACAGCTATTCGGTCCTGTACGGAGCGGTGATTCCGCCCTTCGGCGGCGACACGTTGTTCGCCAATCTGATCGAGGCATATCAAGGCCTGTCGCCGCAGATCCGGGCCCTGCTGGATGGCCTCCAGGCGGTGCATCAGGTCAGCAGCTATGAATCCTCCAGCCGCGGGCCGCGCCGCGACGGCCGCTCTTCCGGTCCTTTCGTATCACTTCACCCGCTGGTGCGCGTGCATCCAGAGACGAATGAGAAACTTCTCTTTCTCAATCCCGGCACCACCAGCCACATCGCCGGCCTCAAGCAGCGCGAGAGCCAGGCTTTGCTGGAATTGCTCTATAGCGAGCTGACACGGCCGGAATATCAGGTGCGGTTCCACTGGCGGCCGGGATCGCTGGTCGTGTGGGACAATCAGGCCGTCGCCCATGCCGGGCCGATCGACTATGCGCATTTCAGCGCGGCGCGCACGGTCCGCCGCGTGACGGTGGCGGGCGATCTGCCTAAGGGGCCTGACGGTTTCGTATCCCGCCCGATCGAGGGCGATCTCTTCAACGTGCTCGGCTGACCATGGCCTCGCTCCGATCCGGATGGCCGCGCGGCTCCGGCGCACTCGCAGCGTTCGTGATCGTCTCGATCGCGCTGCTGTTCGCCTTTGCCCCGGCACGGCGCGCGGCGGCCGCGAAGACAGGACTTCCCCTGACCGCGCCGCTGCCGGAGCGCGTTCCGCCGGGCGTGGTGCTGCGCGTCGGCGATCCAGTGTCGCAATGGGTGTTCCAGCATCAAGGCTGGGACAAGAAGCTACCCTTCCGCATCGAATGGGCGCAGATTACCGGCGGACCGGACGTCACCGAAGCTTTCCACGCCGGCGCGCTGGACGTAGGCTTCGGTGCGAGCGTGCCGCCGATCCACGCCGTCTGGATGGGCATTCCGGTAAGGATCGTTGCCTTCCGCGAATATGCCGACGCCGGCCACCGTCAGGCATGGGTGTTCGGCATATCGCCCAAGGCTAACGTCACCAAGATATCGGATCTGCGCGGCAAGCGGATCGCGTTCAGCCCGAGCCAGGTTCAGGGGCAGGTGGTGCTGCAGACGCTGCGCGCCGCCGGCATCGATCGCAAGGATGTGACACTGGTGGAACTGCCGTCCAGCATTGGCGGTGACGTCTATACCAATGCTCTCGCCTCGGGCGTCGTCGATGTGGCGCCTATCCGTGGCGACATCGTGTCCGAGCGCTACGTCCGCAAGTTCGGCGCGGACGGCGCCCACCTGTTCAAGCATCCGCCCTTCCGCGATGACGGCACCAGCGCCTACGTTCCCGAAACGGTTCTGGCCGATCCGGGCAAGGTCGCCGCGTTGCGTCTCTACATTCGTTATTGGGGGCTCGCCCAGGCCTGGATCAACGCGCATCCGGAAGAACTGGCGCGCGGCTATTACGTTGAACATCAAGGGCTGCCGATCGCTGATGCGCGGCGGATGGTGGCATTCACCGGCAACATGACGGTGCCCCGCAACTGGTCCGGCGCGGTCGCCTATCAGCAGTCGGCGATCGACACTCTCGCCCCCGAGACAAAACGCTCTCGCTTCAACGCCGCGACGCTCTTCGATCGCCGATTCGAGACGATCTCCGGCAACGCCTTCGCCGCACCACAGGGGGACCGGTCATGAATGCTTATTCCAAAGCCATCCGCGCACAGCCCGTGGCAATCGCGCCCAAGGCTCGATCGGCGCCGAAACAGCGGCTGAGCCCCGGCCACGCCGCGCCCTACGGAATCATGCTCGGGCCGGCCCTGCTGCTGCTCTACTGGTCCGTCCTGTCGATCACCGGCTTTCTGGATCCCCGCGTCCTCCCCGCACCCTGGTCGGCAATCACCACCGCAATCGAACTGATCCGCGAAGGCCGGCTTCAGGAAAATCTCGTCGTTTCGGCGTGGCGCGCGATGACCGGCCTCGGCTTCGGCGTCGCCATCGGCGTGACGCTCGCCCTGCTGTCGGGCCTGTCGCTGCTCGGCGGCTACGTGATCGACGGGCTGGTGCAGATCAAGCGTGGAATCCCAATACTGGCGCTGATCCCGTTCATGATCCTGTGGCTGGGCATCGGCGAGGTGATGAAGATCACGCTGATCGCCACCGCCGTCTTCTTCCCCGTCTACATCAACACGCACGGAGCGCTGCGCGCGATCGATCTGCGCCACGTCGAGCTCGCCGAAACGGTGCGCCTCAGCCGCTGGCAGTTCCTCCGCTACGTGGTCGTGCCGGGCTCGCTGCCGGGTTTTCTCACCGGGCTCCGGTTCGGCGTCACCGCCTCCTGGCTGGCGCTGGTGGTGGTCGAACAGCTCAACGCGACCAGCGGGATCGGTTACATGGTAACGCTGGCGCGCAACTATGCGCAGACGGACGTGATGCTGGTCGGGCTGGTCGTCTATGCCCTGCTCGGCTTCGGATCCGACGCGATCGTGCGGCAACTGGAACGACGCCTGCTTCTCTGGCGCCGGACGCTCGGCCGATGAGCGCGCCCGCCGTCCACGTCAGGGGGCTGATCCGGACCTTTACGCTCAAGGGCGTCCTCAACGGGATCGATCTGGATATCGCTCCGGGCGAGTTCGTGGCGCTTCTCGGCCGCAGCGGATCGGGCAAGAGTACGCTGCTCCGCGCGCTGGCCGAAATCGATCATGAGGCGGAGGGCAGCGGCGAGATCCAATTGCCGGAGCGCCTCTCCGTCATCTTCCAGGATGCGCGCCTGCTGCCGTGGATGCGCCTGCTGGACAATGTCCTGCTCGGCATTTCCGGCCGCAACGCAAAGGTGCGGGGCACCAAGGCGCTCGCCGAAGTGGGGCTGGCCGGCCGTGAGCGCGCCTGGCCGCACGAGCTTTCCGGCGGCGAGCAACAGCGCGTGGCGCTCGCGCGCGCGCTGGTTCGCGAACCGAAGCTGCTGCTGGCCGACGAGCCGTTCGGCGCGCTGGACGCCCTCACCCGCATCCAGATGCACGCGTTGCTGCGCCGCCTGTCCGACGTCCACGATCCCGCCGTCCTGCTCGTCACCCACGATATCGACGAGGCCATCCTGCTGGCGGACCGCATCGTGATGCTGGAAGACGGACGACTGGCTGCCGATCTGCCGGTAGACCTGCCGCCGAGCGGGATCGCTCGTCGCGAGCGGATCGCCGAATTGCGCGCCTTGCTCCATCGGCTGCTCGGCGTGGACGAAGCACCCGCTGATTATCACGAAGACAGGGAACAGCCCTCAATCCCGGAGAGAGCGATATGAGCAACGTGGCCGACCTTGCCCCGTTTCGGGGGCCCGTGATCGACCAGCGGCTGAGCGCTCGGCTCCAGGCGCGCTATCGCGACACGCTTCATCTGCCGGGCGTGTTGAACGAAACGCTCGATACGCTGCTCGCCCACCGCTCCGTCCGCGCCTATCTTCCCGATGCCCCGCCGGCCGGGACTGTCGAACTGCTGGTCGCGGCAGCGCAATCGGCCGCCAGCTCTTCCAACCTTCAACCGTGGAGCGTGATCGCCGTCGAGGATCCGGCGCGCAAGGCGCGGCTGGCGGCGCTGGCCGGCAATCAGAAGCAGATCCTGCAGGCACCGCTTTTCCTGCTGTGGCTGGTCGATCTTCACCGGCTGACCCGGATCGGCGAGGCATTGTCCACGCCGGCCGATGGCCTTCATTATTTGGAGAGCTTCCTGCTCGGCGCCGTCGATACGTCGCTCGCCGCACAGAACGCCGTAATCGCACTGGAATCGAGCGGGCTGGGCAGCTGCTATATCGGCGGCATCCGCAACAATCCGGCTGAAGTCGCGGCCGAACTGGGATTGCCGCCACAAGCCTTCGCGCTCTTCGGCCTCACCGTTGGCTACCCGGATCCTGCCGCACCGGCGTCCGTCAAGCCACGGCTACCGCAGGAGGCCGTGCTCTTTCGCGAACGTTACGGCGCGCACGGCCATGAGGCTGCGACCGCCTCCTACGACGCGCGTCTGCGAAGCTTCCAGCGAGAGCAAGGCATGGTGGAGCGGGACTGGACCGAACAGGCCTCCCAGCGTGTACGCGGCGCAGAGGCGCTGAGTGGGCGCGATGTGCTTCGAGACGTGCTCAACGGCCTGAGCTTTCGCCTCGATTAGCCCGCGCTTCTTTTCCACTGATCATCGCCCCGCAGCCCTTTCTTCCTCGTCGGAGGTTCCTCGCATGACCACAGAATTCCTTTGGTACATCCCCAATCAGATCGAAGCCGGGCATCGCGGCGATGAGCCCGAGGGGGAGCCCGGCAGCCTCGACACGCTGACGAACCATGCGACCGCGCTGGAGCAGCATGGCTGGATGGGCGCTCTGCTCGGCACCGGCTGGGGACGGCCGGATACCTTCACCGTCGCCGCCGCGCTGGCAGCCCGGACCACGACGTTCGAACCGCTGATCGCGATCCGGCCCGGCTATTGGCGGCCCGCCAACTTCGCCTCTGCCGCCGCGACGCTGGACGAACTGACCGGCGGGCGGGTCCGCATCAACATCGTGTCCGGGCAAGACAATCTCGCCGCTTATGGCGACAGCGAAGGCGATCAGGCCCACCGCTACGGCCGTACCAAGGAATTCATGCGGTTGACCCGTCGGCTCTGGACGGAAGAGAATGTCACGTTCGAGGGCGAGCATTTTCAGGTTGCCGGATCCACGGTCAGCCCGCGCCTGACGCGACGCGGCGGCCGGCTTCACCCAAGGCTCTATTTCGGCGGCGCCTCCGAAGCGGCGGAGCGGGTGGCGGCAACCGAGGCAGATGTTCAGCTTTTCTGGGGCGAGCCGCTGGAGGGCGTGCAAGAACGGATCGAACGGCTGAAGGAGCTAAGCAGGGGTCTGGATCGCGATCTGCCGCCGCTGGAGTTTGGGCTCAGGATCACGACCTTCGTCCGCGATACGACCGAACAGGCCTGGGCCGATGCAGAAGCGAAGGTCGCCGCGATGGCGCAAAAGCAGGGCGCCGTCGACGAACATCGCCGTGCTCCCGCCGTGGGCCAGCAGCGCCTGCTCGATCTTCATGCGCGCGGCGAGGTGCTGGACGACAATCTCTATACGGCACCCGGCAAGTTCGGCGGGGGTGGCGCCGGCACGACATGGCTGGTCGGTTCGGCTGACGATGTCGCCCGTTCGCTCCGCAAATACCGCGATCTCGGCATCACGCACTTCATCCTCTCGGATACGCCTTATCTCCGCGAAATCAGGCGGCAGGGCGATGCATTGCTGCCGCTGCTGCGCGACGATTTTCAGCGGGCGACCGAGCGGCATCTGCACGCGAAGCAGGTAGCCTGATCCCCTGCCCTTACGGCAGCGGTGGAATTTCCGGCCCCGAAAAACTATGCGGCATCCCGGTCGTTCAGTTGCTTGTGGCCAAGCAAGCGATCCGGCCTTGAGGAGACATACGATGAAGACCGCGATCGTCACCGGCGCAACATCCGGGATCGGGGCAGCGACGACGCGGGCTCTTGCCGGCGCGGGCTGGCAGGTGATCGTCACTGGCCGCCGCGCCGAACGGCTCGCGCCGCTGATCGAAGAGTTTGGCGATCTCATCCATGCCGCCGTCTTCGATGTTCGTGACGAAGCTGCTCTAAATGCCGCGCTGGATGCGCTGCCGGATCGCTTCCGAGGCATCGATCTGCTGGTCAACAATGCCGGCCTCGCGCTCGGCACGAAGGCAGCGCAGACGGCCGATCTCGATCAATGGCGGACGATGATCGATACCAACGTCACCGCCCTGGTGACGATCACCCACCGCCTGCTGCCGGGTCTGATAGAGCGGCGCGGCGGGATCGTGAACATCGCGTCTGTCGCCGGCTCCTACCCGTATCCGGGCGGCAACGTGTATGGCGGCACCAAGGCGTTCGTGAAGCAATTCACGCTGAATTTGCGGTCTGATCTTCATGGCACCGGCGTCCGCGTCAGCTCGATCGAACCAGGCATGGTGGAAACCGAATTCACGCTGGTCCGCACCGGCGGCGATCAGGGCGCATCCGATACGCTGTATGGCGGCGCCGATCCGATGACGGCCGAGGATATCGCCGCCACCGTCCTGTGGATCGCCACGCTGCCGCCGCATCTGAACATCAATCGGCTGGAGCTGATGCCCGTCAGCCAGTCGTTCGCCGGCTTCCAGGTGGCGCGTCAGCCCTCCGGCTGAGCGGCGGCGACGATACGTCGTGCCTGAATCAGGTGGGGCCGATCGATCATCTTCCCGTCGAGGCGCAAGACGCCTGCGTCCGGCTGCGCTGCAAACGCGGCGATTATCGCGCGGGCGCGGGCCACTTCGCTAGCGCTTGGTGTGAAACCGTCGTTGATGATCGCGATCTGGGCCGGGTGCAGCGCCATCATGCCGGTAAAGCCGTCACGCCGCCCGCGCGCGACATAAGCGGCAAGACCGTCGGCGTCGTCCAGCGCGGGAAAGACGGTTTCGATCGCCGGAACGCCAGCCGCATGTGCGGCAAACAACATCAGCGCCCGCACCATTTCATAGGGCGGCGTGTACCGACCATCGGGCTCGCGCGAACTCAGCGCGCCGATGGCAGCCGGCAGATCCTCAGCTCCCCAGGTGAGGCCAAACAGCCGGCTCGTCACCTCCCGGTAAGAGCCAAGCCCGAAAACCGCCGCCGGCGTTTCGGTGGCGATCGGCAGAATGGGCGGCACATCCACATCGGCCAACGCCAGCAACGCCGCAATCGAATGAGCGCCTTCGCATTTCGGAAAGACCAGCCCGTCGGCCTGACAGCGTAGGATCGCCGCCAGATCCTGCTCAATGAAGCCGCTGTCGAGCGGGTTGACGCGAACGAGTACCGGCACCCGGCGCTCGGGCGCCGAAAGCCATTCAGCTACTGCCTGCCGCGCCCCCGCCTTGCGCTCCGGCGTCACGGAATCCTCCAGATCGAGGATCAACGCGTCGGCACCACTCGCCTGCGCCTTTGGGAAACGATCCGGCCGGTCGCCCGGCACGAACAACAGCGACCGCAGCCTCATACCGGCGCTTTGAGGATCAGCGCGCTGCGGGTGCATTGGCAGACGATCTCGTCCCGCTGGTTCAGCAACTGGTGCGCGAAGACGACCACGCCAGCGTTCGGCCGCGATCGGCTTTCCCGAAGCGCGATCACCTCGGATCGGCAGTGCATCGTATCCCCGATGAATACCGGCTTCGGCATGACGAGCTTGTCGTAGCCGAGATTGGCGACGAGCGTTCCCAGCGTCGTCTCCCCCACGGAAAGCCCCACCATCAGCGCGAAGGTGAAGGTGCCGTTGACGAGGATCTGGCCGAACTCGCTCGCTTTTGCCGCCTCGGCATCGATGTGCAGCGGCTGCGGATTGTGCGTCATGGTCGAGAACAGCAGATTGTCCGTCTCGGTCACGGTTCGACGGATCTCATGCTCGATCGCGTCACCGACTGTCCACTGATCGAAAAAGCGCCCGGCCATCACTCCGCCTCCAGCGGCACTATGCGGGCGAGCATTACGCCATCGCTGACTTGCAGGCCTTCTTCGGCGACCAGCTCGGCCACGGTGCCGTCGAATGGCGCGATCAGGCTATGCTCCATCTTCATGGCCTCGACAGTCACCAGCTTCTGCCCCTTCGTCACCGCATCGCCCGCCCGGACGGCGACCGCGATGACCCGGCCCGGCATCGGCGACAGGATCGCGCCATTGCCGGCCGCGCCGCCCGCGACGCCCTCTGCGCGCCACAGGCGCATCTTCCAGACCTGCCCATCTTCGGCAATGAAAGTCTCGCGCTGCAGCACGTCGCTGGGCTGAACGGCGTTTAGAGCGACGGTGATAGGCGCATCGTTCAGAAGGAAATCCGCCTCGGCCCGGGGCGCCGCGTTCAGCCGAAAGCCGATCGGGCCGACCGGCACGGACACCAAGGCGGCAGCGCCTTGCGCCAAGCTATTCTTGCTTGGCCGCTCCGCCGGTATCAAAGCATCGCCCTCACGCGCGATCAGCCCGGTATCCAGCCTTTCCTCGATGAAAGCCGGGTTACGGAGCGCACGGGCCAGGAAGCCGGCATTGGTGCGCAGCGGCCAGATGTGCGTGTCACTCAACGCCGAGACGAGAGCCAGGCGTGCCGCCTCCCGATCAACGCCAGAGGCGATCAGCTTGGCGATCATAGGATCGTAGAAGGGAGAGACCTCCCCGCCCTGCTCCACCCCCGTATCGATGCGGACGCCAGCCCCGATCCGAAACAGATCGAGCTTGCCGATCGATGGCAGGAAGCCCTTGGCGGGATCCTCCGCATAGAGCCGGGCTTCCATCGCCCATCCGCCGATGGCCAGCTCGTCCTGTCGCTTCGGCAGCCTCTCCCCGGAGGCGACACGCAACTGCCACTCGACCAGATCCTGCCCCGTGATCGCTTCCGTCACCGGATGCTCCACCTGGAGGCGGGTGTTCATCTCCATGAACCAGATCCGATCGGCGCGAAGGCCTGCCGATCCGTCGGCGATGAACTCCACCGTGCCCGCGCCGACATACTCCACCGCCTTGGCGGCGGCCACGGCAGCGGCACACACGGCCGCGCGCGTCTCCGCATCCATGCCTGGAGCGGGCGCCTCCTCGATTACCTTCTGATGGCGGCGCTGGAGCGAGCAATCCCGCTCGAACAGATGCACGACATTGCCGTGCATATCCCCGAATATCTGCACTTCGATATGACGGGGATTGCTGATCCATTTTTCGATCAAAACCTGATCGTTGCCGAAGCTCGCCTCCGCCTCACGCCGGCAGGAGAGCAGCGCGTCAACAAAGTCCGCCGCGTCATCCACCTTGCGCATGCCCTTGCCGCCGCCGCCCGCGACCGCCTTGATCAAGACGGGATAGCCGATCGCGTCGGCTTCCGCCCTCAGCCGATCCGCCGCCTGATCCTCCCCAAGATAGCCGGGCGTAGTCGGCACGCCCGCTTGCTGCATCAGCGCCTTGGCGGCGTCTTTCAGTCCCATCGCCGTAATGGCAGCCGGGCTCGGGCCGACCCAGATCAAACCCGCATCCTGCACCGCCTGAGCGAAAGCGGCATTTTCCGACAGAAACCCGTACCCCGGATGGATGGCCTCGGCGCCTGTCGACTTGGCGGCAGCGATGATGCGCTCGCCGACCAGATAGCTTTCGCGTGCCGGGGACGGCCCGATATGCACCGCCTCATCCGCCAGCCGGACGTGCAGCGCCGGAGCATCGGCATCGGAATAAACGGCGATCGTTCGGATGCCGAGCCGGCGCGCGGTGCGGATGACACGGCAGGCGATTTCACCACGATTCGCGATCAGGAGGGACTGGATCATCGGCTCACATCCGGAACAGGCCAAAGCGCGGCCGATCCGGCATCGGTGCGTTCAGCGCGGCCGCGAAAGCAAGGCCTAGCACATCGCGGGTCTGCACGGGATCGATGATGCCATCATCCCACAGCCGGGCGGTGGCGTAATAAGGATTGCCCTCATCCTCATATTTCCGGCGGATCGGCGCCTTGAATGCCTCGGCTTCTTCCGCAGTCCAACCGCCCGCATCGCGATGGACGGTGGCGAGTACGCTTGCCGCCTGCTCGCCCCCCATCACGCTGATCCGCGCATTGGGCCAGGTGAACAGGAACCGCGGATCGAACGCGCGTCCGCACATGCCGTAATTGCCCGCGCCGAAGCTGCCCCCGATCAGCACCGTGATCTTCGGAACGCTGGCGGTGGCGACGGCCGTCACCAGCTTGGCGCCGTTCTTGGCGATCCCCTCCGCCTCATATTTCCCGCCGACCATGAAGCCCGAGACGTTCTGGAGAAACAGCAAGGGTATCCGCCGCTGGCAGGCAAGCTCGATGAAATGCGCGCCCTTAAGCGCGCTTTCGCTGAACAGGACGCCTTCATTGGCCAGGATCGCGACCGGCATCCCCCAGATATGCGCGAAGCCGCACACCAGAGTCGTGCCGTAAAGCGCCTTGAACTCGTGGAACTCGCTCCCGTCGACGATGCGGGCAATCACTTCGCGGACATCGTAGGGCGCGCGGACGTCCTGCGGAATGATGCCGTAGAGGTCGGCAGCGTCGTGAAGCGGCGGCATCGGTGGGCGCAGATTGAAACCCGGGGAAGCACCCGGCGACAATGTGGAGACGATATCCCGAACGATCGAAAGCGCATGTTCGTCATCGTCGGCGACATGATCGACGACACCGGACTTGCGCCCATGCAGATCGCCGCCGCCCAGATCCTCGCCACTGATGATCTCGCCCGTCGCCGCCTGCACCAGCGGCGGCCCCGCCAAAAAGATCGTCCCCTGATTGCGAACGATCACCGTCTCATCCGACATTGCGGGCACATAGGCCCCGCCCGCCGTGCAGCTTCCCATCACGCAGGCAATCTGCGGGATGCCGCGCGCGGACATGTTTGCCTGATTGAAGAAGATCCGGCCGAAATGCTCCTTGTCCGGAAATACCTCCGCCTGGTTCGGCAGGTTCGCGCCGCCGGAATCGACGAGGTAGATGCACGGTAGATGGTTCTCCAGCGCGATCTCCTGCGCGCGCAGATGCTTCTTCACGGTAAGCGGGAAGTATGTCCCGCCCTTCACCGTCGCATCGTTGCACGCGATCATCACCTGCCGCCCGGAGACGCGCCCGATACCGGAAATGATGCCGGCGCCCGGCACTTCGTCCCCATACAGCCCGTTCGCGGCAAGCTGCCCGATCTCCAGAAACGGCGAGCCGGGATCCAGCAGTCGCTCCACGCGATCGCACGGCAGCAGCTTGCCCCGCGCCGCATGTTTCTCCCGCGCGACCGCCGATCCGCCCTTAGCCGCCGTCGCCGCTTTCGCGCGAAGCTCTTCCGCCAGCGCACGATTGTGGGTGGCGTTGGCGCGGAAGCTTTCGCTCGTCGGCGACAGCTTCGTCGTCAGGACCGGCGCGCTCATGCGCCGATCAGTTCGCGGCCGATGAGCATCCGGCGGATCTCGTTGGTGCCAGCGCCGATATCGAGCAGCTTGGCATCGCGCATGAAGCGTTCGACGGGCCAGTCTTTCGTATATCCCGCGCCGCCCAAAGCCTGCACCGCTTCCAGCGCGGTCTTCACCGCATTCTCGCTCGCCAGCAATATCGCGCCCGCCGCATCGAACCGCGTCGTCTTGCCCGCATCGCACGCCCTTGCCACCGCATACGCATAAGCGCGCGCGCTGTTCAGCGCGACATACATGTCCGCAATCTTGGCTTGCATCAGCTGGAAGGCGCCGATCGGCTTACCGAATTGCTGTCGTTCGCGAACGTAAGGCAACACGACATCGAGGCAGGCCTGCATGATGCCCAATTGGATACCGGACAGCACCGTCCGCTCATAATCAAGGCCCGACATCAGCACGCCGACCCCGCCATTCAGCGGCCCCATGACATTCTCTTCCGGCACCTCGCACTCGTCGAACACGATCTCGGCGGTGGGAGAGCCGCGCATGCCGACCTTGTCGATCTTCTGGCCGACGGAGAAACCCTCGAAGCCCTTCTCGATCAGGAACGCCGTGATCCCGCGCGATCCCGCATCAGGCTGCGTCTTCGCATAAACGACGAGCGTGTCCGCGTAAGCTGCGTTGGTGATCCAGAATTTGGTGCCATTCAGGATATAGCGGTCGCCCTTCCGGTCCGCGCGCAGCTTCATCGAGACGACATCCGATCCGGCACCCGCTTCCGACATCGCCAAACTGCCGACATGCTCGCCTGAAATCAGCTTCGGCAAATAGCGCGCCTTCTGTTCGGCGGTGGCCCAGCGGGCGATCTGATTGATGCACAAATTGGAGTGCGCGCCATAGCTGAGGCCGATCGACGCCGATGCGCGCGCCACCTCCTCCTGCGCGACGACATGCTCCAGATAGCCGAGCCCCAGCCCGCCATCTTCTTCTGCCACCGTGATGCCGTGCAGGCCCAGCGCACCCATGTCCGGCCAAAGTTCGCGCGGGAACCAATCTTCCGCGTCGATCCGAGCCGCCAGCGGGGCGATCCTGTCCGCCGCGAAGCGGGTGGTACTGTCCCGGATCATGTCGGCGGTCTCACCAAGGCCGAAATCGAAATCCGCCACGTACATTCTCTCCGATCGATTATTTTCTATCTTATCTTCGTGTCACATCGGGCCGGAAACCTGAACGGCCCGTTGCGGCTTTATGGATCCACAACTCTCTACGCCGAGAAAGGCTCAGGTCTAAGGCCCGAAGATCATGCAGAACGATTATGACTTGCAGCGCTTCGTGACGGCGCAGGCGGACAGCTACGAAGCCGCCTTGGCCGAAATCAAGCAGGGAGCGAAACGCAGCCACTGGATGTGGTATATCTTTCCGCAGCTTGCGGGGCTCGGCACCAGCCCGATCGCTCGGCATTATGCGATCGGATCGATCGACGAGGCCAAGGCCTATCTTGGGCACCCGCTGCTGGGGGCGCGCCTGCTGGCCTGCATAAAGGCTCTTCAGGCGCTTCCTTCCACCACGGCCGAAAAGGTGTTCGGCGGCATCGATTCCAAGAAGCTCCGCTCGTCTCTCACCCTGTTTATCGCAGCCGGTGGCGGACCTGATTTCGAGCAGGCGCTTGGGCGCTGGTTTGCGGGGCAGGCCGATGATGCGACGCTGAAGTTGCTCTCGACGTAATATGAACCAGTCCGATCTCTTCGCACGAGCGCCGATCGTGCCCGGCCTGCAATTGCGGCCCGACATCATCACCGGCGAGATGGAACGGGATCTGATCGCCCGGATTGATTCCGTCGATCTTACGCCCTTCCGCTTCCAAGGCTGGACGGGCAAGCGCTGCACGGCATCGTTCGGTTGGCGCTATGATTTCGAGGATGCGAGCTTCGGGCCTACCAAGCTGATCCCCGAATGGCTCCTGCCGATCCGCGACGCCGCAGCCGCGTTTGCGGGGCTGCCGGCTGACGATCTCGTACAGGCGTTGCTGACCCGCTACGATCCGGGCGCCGGGATCGGCTGGCACCGGGATCGATCCGTCTTCGAACATGTCGTCGGCATTTCACTAGGCGTGCCCGCCACCATGCGCTTCCGGCGACGCACACCCACCGGCTTCGATCGCGCGAAGGCGCCGCTAGCGCCCCGCTCGGTCTATCACTTGAGCAGTGAGGTACGGTACGATTGGGAACACAGCATCGCGGAAATGGACGCGACGCGTTGGTCGATCACCTTCCGCAGTCTCTCCGCGAAGGGCTTGGCCGCCCTCCGTAGATGATGGCCCAAATTGTGCGCCTCAACGGGCGGCACTCGCCACGTTGATCGGCGCCTCGGCCTGCCAGCCTCCCCCAAGCGCCCGGAACAGATCGATTTGCGCCAGCGCGACGGCGGCGTCTGCCTGTGCAAGGCTCGCTTCGGTATCGGCATAGGTCCGCTCGGCATCCAGCACGGCGAGAAAATCGGTGACGCCTTCGCGCTGCCGCGCCCGGACGATCCGCACCGCCCGCTCTGCCTCGTCCCGAGCCCCTACGAGCGCGTGGCGGCGATCGAGGATGCGGGCGTAGCTGGAGAGCGCAGTGTCGGTTTCCTGCACCGCCCGGAGCACGGTTCCGTCAAAATCGGCCAGCGCCTCCTGCGTATCCGCCCTGGCGCCGGCGATACGGGCGCGAGCGCCTTCCTGATTGGGGAAGGACCAGCTTATCAGCGGCCCAAGCAGCCAGCCAAGCGGCCCCGCCCCGAACAGGTTGGAAAAGCCGTTGCCGGTAGAGCCGACCGAGCCGCCCAGCGTGATCCGCGGATAGAGTTCGGCCGTCGCCACTCCGATGCGGGCCGTGTTCGCCGCGAGCCGCCGCTCCGCCGCACGAATGTCGGGCCGCCGCGCAAGCAGGGCGCCGCCATCCCCGATCGGGATCGCCTGGTTGATCGTAGGTGGAGCATTCCGCGCCGAAGCGGCGTCCGGCAATTCGCCCGGCGTCCGTCCCGTGAGCATTGCCAGCCGGTAGATCGCAGCCTGCCGTTGCGCGATCAACGGTGGGATGTCGGCACGGCGCTGTTCGCGCAGCGCGGCGATCCGCGCCACGTCGAGACGCTCGGCCCGGCCGGCTTGGAAGCGCTTGTCGGTCACGTCCAGCGATCGATCGAGCAGGCTCACGATCCGTTCTGCCACAGCCTGCCGCTGCGCCGTTACCGCTGCCTCTACATACGCCCGCGTCACCTCCGCGACGATGCCGACGCGCACTGCCTGCATATCCGCCGCCGCCGCGCCGACATCGCCGCGTGCCGCTTCGATTTCGCGGCGTACCCGGCCCGACAGATCGAGTTCGTAGGACACGTCCAGGCCGAGATCGACCCGCCAATCCTCCCGTTTCGTTCCCGCGAAGCGCTGGATCGCGGGCAGCCGGCCATATTGGGGGCTTGCCGACAAGGCCGTTTGCGGCAGGCGATCGTTACGCGCCTCTCGCAGGCCTGCACGCGCCTTATCTAGCCGGGCCACCGCCACGCGGATGTCGGTATTCGCGCTCAGCGCATCTTCGATCAGTCGATCGAGGGTGGGATCCTCATAGAGGTGCCACCAGCGATCCGGCAATTCGGCTTCGCTGACGGGCGCGCCTGCCGTGATCAGCGGTGCGGTCTTGCTCGCGCTGGCGGCGGGCGGAACGTAGTCTGGCCCGACCGCGCACGCGGCAAGCGCCAGCATCGAGACTGGAGCGAAGAGAAACACTTTCATCGTAATTGTCCTATTCGGCCGGCTGCAGGTGCAGCGGCGCTTCAGGCTTCCGCCGCCGCGCAAGGCGAAGCGCCAGCGCGCGGCAGACGACGTAGAAGGTGGGGGTGAAGAGCAGGCCGAAACCGGTCACGCCGATCATTCCGAAGAACACCGCCGTTCCCAGCGCCTGCCGCAGTTCGGAGCCCGCACCCTTGGCGATCACCAGCGGCACCGCGCCGAGAATGAAGGCGAAGCTGGTCATCAGGATCGGCCGCAGACGATCCTTGGCGGCGCGGACAGCGGCTTCGATCGGCGAGAGCCCGTCCTGTTCCTCCGCCTGCTTGGCGAACTCCACCACCAGGATCGCATTCTTGGCCGCAAGCGCGATCAGCACTACCAGCCCGATCTGGGTGAGGACATTATTGTCCATGCCCCGCAAATTCACGCCGATCATCGCCGCGAGCAGGCACATCGGCACGATCAGAATGATCGAGAGCGGCAGCGTGACGCTCTCATATTGCGCCGCCAGCACGAGGAAGACGAACACCACCGCCATGCCGAACACGATCGCGGAGGAGCTGCCGGCCAGCTTCTGCTGATAGGCGATTCCCGTCCATTCATGGCCATAGCCTGCGGGAAGGCTCGCATCGGCCAATTTGTCCATCGTATCCAGCGATTGGCCCGATGAGTAACCAGGCGCCGTATCGCCATCCACTTCCACCGACGGGAAGAGGTTGTAGCGGGTGACGCGATACGGCCCGGCCTTGTCGGAGAAGGTCGCGATTGATCCCAGCGGCACCATGCCGCCATAATCCGACCGCGTCTTCAGGTTGGCGATGTCCGCCGTCGTGTTGCGGAAGCGCGAGTCCGCCTGTGCGGTCACGTGGTAGGTGCGGCCAAGCAGGTTGAAATCGTTCACGAAGGACGAGCCCAGATACACCTGCAGCGCCTCGAACGCGCGCTCCGGCGGTACGCCCAGCATGTTCGCCTTGGCGCGATCGATGTCGGCGAAGATGCGCGGCACGGTCGGATCGTAGAAGGTATAGATCTGCTGGAGGCCCTTGGTTTTGTTTGCCTCCCCGATCAGCCCGAAGCTCGTCTTGCCGAGATCGGCATAGCCGTGGCTGCCCTGATCCTGGATCATCATGCGATAGCCGCCGGCCGAGCCGATGCCCTGGATGAGTGGCGGCGGCACGATCAGCAGCCGCGCCTCGTTGATGTCGGCCGTCGCCTTCGCAGCCTCGGCCATGATGCTGCCGATGGTGACACCCAGTTTTTTGCGCTCGGCGAAGGAGAGCAAAGGCACGTAAGCGGCGGCACTATTCGGCGCGAGCGTCTGTGAAGGCCCGTCGAATCCCGCCAGCATCACCGATCCCAGCACGCCCTTCAGCGGCAGAATCCGCGAGGCGACCTTCTTCATCACCGCATCGGTCCGCTCGATCGAGGAGCCGGGCGGCAATTGGATGACGGTGAGGAAGTAGCCCTGGTCCTGCGCGGGAATGAAGCCGGCCGGCGTCGCTGCGAAGATGGCGACGGTGGCGGCGATCAGCCCGGCATAGGCCGCCATAACGCGCTTCGGCCGCGTCACGAACGCCAGCGTCAACCGGCCATAGCTGTCGCTGAGCCGCTCGAAGCCGCGATTGAAACGATCTCCGGCGCTTTGCAGAAACCGGCGCCAGCGTGGCCCGTCCTCATGCCGCTCATGCGGGCGTAGCAGGAGCGCGGCAAGCGCGGGTGACAGGGTCAGCGACAGGATCAGCGAGATGATCGTGGCGGTCGAGATCGTCACCGCGAACTGGCGGTAGAAGGCACCCGAAAGCCCGCTGAGGAACAGCGTGGGGATGAACACCGCGCACAGCACCAGCACGATCGCGACGAGCGCACCCGACACTTCGTCCATCGATGTTCGCGCCGCCTCCAGCGGGGACAGGCCCCGCTCCAGATTGCGCTCCACATTCTCGACGACCACGATCGCGTCGTCCACGACGATGCCGATCGCCAGCACCAGCCCGAACAGCGACAGGTTGTTGAGCGAATAGCCGACCGCCGCCAGCATCGTGAACGTGCCGATCAGCGAAACCGGAATCGCCACGATCGGAATGATCGCCGCGCGCCATTTCTGGAGGAAGACGAGGATGACGAGCACGACGAGGATCATCGCCTCGATCAGCGTATGCTTCACCGCATCGATCGATTCCGCAATGAACTCGGTCGGGTTGTAGATCACCCGATATTCCAGGCCTTTGGGGAATTTGGCCGACATAGCCTTCATCTCGGCCGAGACGCCTTCGGCAGCGGCGAGCGCATTCGATCCCGGCCGCTGGAAGACGGCGACGATGACGGTCGGCTTGCCCGAAAGGTAGGTGTTGCTGCCATAATCCTGCGCGCCGAGTTCCACGCGCGCCAAATCGGCGACACGCACCTGGCGACCGTCAGGATCGGTGCGGATCACGACATCGGCGAACTGCTTGGGATCGGTCAGCCGGCCCTGCGTTTCCACGTTGAGCTGGAACGCATTGCCCTGCGCATAGGGCGGCGCGCCGATCGCGCCAGCGGCGACCTGCACGTTCTGCGCGCGCAGGGCCGAGACAATTTCGCCGGCGGTCAAATCGAGCGCAGCAGCGCGGCCGGGATCGATCCACACGCGCATCGAATAATCGCGGCTGCCGAAAAGCTGCACGTCGCCCACGCCATCGATGCGGGCAAGGCGATCACGCACCTGGCTGAGCGCGTAATTGGAGATGTAGCCGCGATCCAGGCTGTCGTCCGGCGAGATCAGGTTTACGACCATCAGGAAATCGGGCGAGGTCTTCTTGGTGACGACGCCTAGCCGCTGCACTTCTTCCGGCAAACGCGGCACCGCGATGGCGACGCGATTCTGGACGAGCACCTGCGCCGCATCCAGATTCGTGCCGATCTTGAAAGTGACGGTGATCGCCAGCTTGCCGTCTGCTGTCGATTGCGACGTCTGGTACAGCATGTTGTCGACGCCGTTGATTTCCTGCTCGATCGGCGTCGCCACTGTCTCCGCGACGGTTTCGGCGGACGCACCCGGATATTGCGCGCTGACCGTGACGGTCGGCGGCACGATGTCCGGATATTGGGAGATCGGCAGCGCGAAATAGGCGATCGCGCCGACGATGGTGATGATGATCGCGATCACCGCAGCGAAGATCGGGCGCGTGATGAAGAAGCGCGAGAAGCGCATGATATGTCTCCGGGAGGAGGAGCGCGGTTAAGCGCAATATTTCTTACTTCCATTCGCCCTGAGCTTGTCGAAGGGCCGACCTTCCTTCTTTGCGAGAAGAAGAACGATGCTTCGACAGGCTCAGCGCGAACGGGTTCTCCGTCAGCGGGCGAAGGTCGCCTCGGCGGCCGCAGCAGGCGCAACGTCCGAATTGGCCGCCGTCTGCTCCGGCACGATCCGGCCGGCCTGCGCAGTCACCGGGCTGCCGGGAACCGCCACCTGCGTACCCGCGATGATCACGCGATCCGTTGGTGCGAGCCCGGTGCGGACGATCCGAAGACCATCGATGACCGGCCCAAGCGTGACGGGCTTCGCCGCCACCTGTCCCTTGGGATCGACCACCAGCACGGTCTTGCGCGCCTGATCGGTCTGGATGGCGGCGTCTGGCACCAGCAGCGCCTTGACCGTGCCGCTATGGCCCAACCGCATGTTACCGAACATGCCCGGCGTCAGGAAATAATCGGCGTTGGCGAGCACCGCCCGGCCCCGGATCGTGCCGGAGCGCGCATCCAGGCGATTGTCGGTGAAGTCCAGCTTGCCTTTCCAGCGATAACCGGTCTCGTCCTGAAGCTGGATTTCCACCGGCTGGGCGCCGCCGCCCGCCTGCCGTTCCCGCTGCGCCTTCAGGAACAAGGCTTCCGATCCATCGAACGTGAAATAGATCGGATCGAGCGCATTGAGCGTGGTCAGCAGCGTACCGCTCCCGCCTTCGCCGCCTGCGACCAGATTGCCGGCGTCGATCCGCCTATCCGAGATGCGGCCGGAAATCGGCGCGCGCACCTGGGTGAATTCCATATCGAGTGCACGCGTACGGACGCGCGCATTCGCCGCCGCAAGCCCCGCCTCGGCCGCTTGCACGCGCGCCTTGATCGCGTCGATTTCCCCGGCCGACACGGCCTCGTCACCGGCAAGCCGATTGACCCGCCCCAGATCGGCGCGGGCGAGCGCAAGCGCACTGGCGGCGCTGGCCGCATTGGCGCGCGCCTCGGCCAGCGCGGCGGCGAAGGGGCGCGGATCGATCGTGAACAATAACTGCCCGGTACGGACGATATCGCCATCTTTGAAGTGCACGCCTACGACCTGACCGGAAATACGCGGGCGGATTTCCACGGTCCGGCTCGGTGCGAAGCGGCCGACATAATCGTCCCACTGGCTTACCTCGCGCACGAGCGGGCTCGCCGCCGTCACGGTCGGCGGAGCCGGTGCGGCGACAGCAGTGTTCGAGGGATGGAGCAGCTTGTAGCCTCCGGCCACGAGCACGAGGCCCGCAACGCCGATCGCCCCGCGCTTTCGCCAGGATGCGCGACGTTCGGGCGCGGCATAGCCCTCAGCGTCCCTCGCGGCGAGCCGTGTTTCCATGTTCATGCGTGCGCTCCCCTGCGTGGTTCGCCCCGGCGCTTGTGCGAACGGCGCTGCGAGACGCTGGCGAGCAGCATCTCCACCTGATCCACCGTGAAGCCGGCGTCGATGAAGCGCCCGATCTCCGATGCGGGCAACAGATAACCGTAATGCCACGCCTGAACGGCCATTCGCCGCAGCGCCTCTAGCTGCGGATCGGCCAGCCGAGACGTTTCACCCAAACCGAACAGGCCACCGATGGCGCGCGATATCCGGCCGGGCTGGCTCAGGCTGGAAAGGCGATCCTTGGCCGCGAGCAGGATGACCGACCATTCCAGCCCGGAAAAGCTGGCCCGAACCGGCACAGTTGCGCCGGGGGCCGCGCGTCCGCTGGATGCGAACGGCGCTTCGCCGAAACCGGAGTTGAGATCGAGATAAGCCATGATGTTTTCCCTGTTTTCGGCGCGCGGCTCTGCCCTGCCGGGCGCACAGGGCGCCGGCACTCGCGCCGATTGACGCACGTCAGCCTCCGGCGGATTGTCCCACCGCATGTCCGACCGTGATTTGTTGAAAGGCGGCACGAAGCCACCGATGATATGCTAGATGCTGCGCTGTTTCATGCGGCCGCTCCTGGCGCATCCTCCAAGAGGGCGGTGCGCACTTTCAATACCGAGCGGTATAGATATCGCACCGCAGCGCGTCAACGCCTTTTTATACCGACAGGTATTTTTTGCAATCCCCGACTGCGCGCTGCCATCCGGACACACATCCGATACGATCATTCTCCGAGGGAGTGACACGATGACAACCACACACATGATCGAGATGCACATCGATGGCGAAGTCGCTCTGATCCGCCTGAACCGGCCGGATCGGATGAACGCTCTTACTCCGGACATGCTGGATCTGCTTGCCGCCACCATCCGCGAAGCTCCTGCCGGCGGCGCACGGGCGATCCTGCTGACCGGAGAAGGCAAGGCTTTCTGTTCGGGCGCCGATCTTGCCAGCACGGTTGGAAATGATGTCGGCAATATTGTCCGGCGCCACTATAATCCCGTCATCGAAGCGTTCGCCGCATCACCGATCCCGATCGTGACGGCGATCAATGGGCCGGCGGCCGGAGCTGGCGTATCGCTGGCGCTTGCGGGGGACATCATCCTCGCCGCCCGATCCTCCTATCTGCTGCTCGCCTTCGTCAACATCGGGCTAGTGCCGGATGCCGGCGCGACGTGGCTGGTCGGCAAGGCGGTAGGCCGTGCGAAGCTGCTGGAAATGGCTTTGCTGGGCGAGAGATTGTCGGCCGAGACAGCTCTGGACGCGGGACTCATCACGCGCGTGGCCGAGGACGAAACATTGCTTGATGATGCTCTGGCGATCACCCGAAAGCTTGCCGCGATGCCGACGATGGCCTTGGGTCTCATTCGCAAGCAGGCTGGGCTAGCCCTCTCCGGCACGCTCACCGAAACGCTGGCACTGGAGGCGGATCACCAGCAACGCGCTTCGGAAAGCGCGGACTTCAAGGAAGGCGTTGCCGCCTTCCTCGCCAAGCGTCCGCCGGTATTTTCTGGAACCTAAGCGATTAGCTGCCGCACTGGGCCGGCAGTGCGATCGGGCCGCTTTTTACCGCCCAGGCGCCACCGATATTATATGCTCGGCCCTGCTTGAGCCCGGCGAGCGTGCGGCAGCCGATGGAGGCGGCAAACGCCTCGATCGGCACATTCTTGCCTTGGGCAACCTGCGTATAGCCCTGCCGCCGCTTGATGTTGATCGCATCCACCTTGGCCTTTAGCGCGCCGCCCGCTGGGCGCGTCAGGCCGAGATAGCCATCGGCCTGTTCGCCAACGGTGCCGGCGTCCAAGGCGGATTCCACCTCGGCATCCATCTGCGCCACCGCCGGAACGGCCGCGAACAGCGAGAGGCCGAGCAGGCCGGAGATCAGGAGCGAGCGCGTCTTCATTTCGGGAACAGCTCCGGGTTGTTGGCGATGAAATCGTCGGCGTCCTTCTTCAGGCTGACGACGACCTCCTGCTTCACGTTGATGTTCAGATTGATCTCGATCGGCTTGTCCGGCGCCTTCACGGTCACGCAGGCTGACACAGCCATACCACCGAAGCCAACGGCCATCCATCGCATCGCGCCCGAACATCTCTTCATCAAGCACGCGGCCTTCATCGCATGTCTCCGCTTTCGGCAGGCTGAATAGGGGGCTTGGGCGCGATTGTCGCCCGGTTGAGCAACAGGCTCGGATCAATATACGCACGCGCCGTGCCGACGAGGCCGCGGAACGGCGCCCGGATGGCGATGTTGAACTTGAAAGGCAGGTTCCGGATCAGGCGCGTGATCAGGCTCTGGTCGGCCGTCGCTTCCCGAATTCCCGTAAAGCGCACCTTGCTCACCATCTCGCCCTCCAGCCGCCCGTCCAGGCTGATGTCCAGCGCCGAATAGCGGATCGCCTTCAGCGCATCGAAGGCCAACTTGCCCATCGTGCCGAGCTGGGCGGTCGTCAGTTCGCCCACATAGGCCAGCGTGCCGCCGCCGCGCGCCGCGATATAACCCTGCTCGATCCGGCCGCCCGTATCGTCGAAGATCATCGGCAGCACTCCATCGAACGTGCCGGTGGCGGAGATGTTGGGGAAATCCAGCTGCTGGATGAAGGCGGCGGCATCCGCCTGCTCCACCCGGAAGGTCAGCCGCCGCTCCCGCGCCTTGCTGAAATCCAGCATGGCCGGGTCCAGCCGGAGGGTGCCGGCCGCGAACGGGAAGGTGGCATTCTCCACTTGCACCCGGTTCTGGCCGATCAACTGATAATGAACCACGCCGTTGGTCACGCTGACGCCGGGATTGAGTTCGGCGATCGTCGCCGCCTGGGCGGGAGCCGTCACCAGCCCGAGCAGATCGGTGAAATGAATGTCCCCCTTGATGCCCGCGACCGGCCCGAACGCGGCGGCGAGATCCAGCCGCTCGGTGCCGAACGTGCCGATGCTCGTCACGCCCGAGGCAGCCCAGTCGATCCGCCCCCTGCCGGTCACCGTCCCGGCAACGTTGGCAACTACACCCAACGTCATCGGAGTCAGCATGTCCGGCTGAAGCCCCTTCGGGGTGAAGGTGATGCCCGGCACCTCCAGATCCGCATGGCCGCTGCCCGTGCCCAGATCGTGCGCCAGCGTCACCCGTGCGACCGTACCGCTTTTACCCGGAGCACGCAGAAGGCCCGCCGCCGCAACGCGCCCGCCCACGAGATCCAGTGTCACCTCTTCCGCAGCCAGCGGATGGAAGCGCGGTTCCGCGGCCGGATCGCTGACCTGCAGCCCACCCCGTATCGCGAGCGCGCCGCCCGTCAGCGCCCAGCTGCCTTCCGCCCCGCCAAGCGAAAGCGGGACGTTTGCGATTGCGCCATCGGCACCCGCGAACCTGCCGCTGAGTCCCGCACCGAACGTCCCATCCAGCGTTGCGACATTTAGCCGCGTCGGCTGCGCCGGATCGCCAATGGTCGTCGCCACGCCCGAAAGCAGGAAGCCGCTCTGCGTCATCTGCACGTTGCCGATCCGGACATTCACCGGCGCCGTCCCACTCCGCCCGGCCAGATGGATCGGCCCGGAAACTGCGCTGATCCGGACCGGACCCGACCCGCTACGTTGCGCGAGCGGCCGGCCGCATACCGGGATCGTCGCTGCGCCGAACACGAAGGCGCTTTGGCGCAGTTGCTGGAAGCTCACCGTACGGCAACCCGGATTGACGGCGAAGCTGCCATCGGACAGCGCCCTCCCTTCAACAGGCACCGCTAACCCTCGGACGAAACCGTCGCCGAGCGGCCCATCCAGCATAACTAGCGCGCCGAAACGCCCGACCCGTCCGTCCCAATCGAAATGCAGCTGCGATGCAGCGATCCGCGCGCCCCCCGCCGAATAGGGATCGAGCCGGCCTTCTGCGCTCAACGGGGCTCCAGCACCGGCCTGCCGCACACGTATACGTAGTGGCGGCAGATCCCCACCGGCACTCGCCACGTTCGTATCGATCCGCCAGCCGCCAGCGGCCCAGCTCAGGCCACCGCCCTCCGCCGCAATCACGTTCGCCCCGTCGCCACCGGTCAGCGCAAGCCGCCGCACGCGAACGCTGGCGCCCGTCCCCTCAATCTTCGCGGCGAACGTGGCCATGGCCGACGCATCCCGCAGCAGACGCGCAAAGCCGCTCGCCGCGCGCATGGCCGTAGGCGTTATCGGCAATCCGGCCGGGGGCGCCCCTGCCGCAGCAACGGCCGCAGCCTGATCCGGCAGAGCCAGATGGGCGAATGTCACCCCCCCGCGTATCTGCAAATGGCCCAGCGTGCCCGCCGCCGCGATCGTACCGTCCAATCCGGCGAACTGTGCCGGACCGGCCGTTCCCGCAAAACCGGCCGGGCGAATACGGGCAGACACGCGATCGAATGTCGCAGCCGATGTCGCTGCGATCCGCATCTCGCCCGCCCCAAGCGCAAGCCCGGGGCAGGCCGTACCGCCGATTCTTACCGGCCCCTCCAAACGCGGCAGACCCGCTTTCGTCGATACGGCCATCGTCGCGCGCACAGTCCGCATTGTACAGGAGGCCAGCCGCACCGCATCGGCCTCAGCCTGCGCCGTGCCTTTGAAATGACGAGCCGGATTGCCCGCACCTGCCAGCGCCACCCGAATCGCGCCATTCGGGGTCTCCAGTGCGAGCCGCACGTCGCGCAGCGTCACCTCCAGATCGGGAAGCGCGATCTTGCCACCGCTCTTGGGCAGCAGCCGATCCAGCGCACCGAGATGAAGCCCGTTTGCATCGATCCGCACGCCGAGCCGCACACCCTCCACCTCGATGCCCCGCACCGCCGGGCCGGCAGGCCCGTAGCCTATCGTCACGTCGATCCGCCGCGCGACCAGGTCCGGGTGGCGCGGATTGCCGAGGCTCACGTCCTCCATGCGCTCCAGGAACGGTCCAATCTTCGTCACGCGATAGCGGGCGGGCACGTTGGCGGCTGCCAGCCTGCGATCGACGAGCGCAGTCGCGATCCGGAACCGCGCGGTCCAAACCAACAACAGGAGCAAGGCAACGGCGATCATCGCTGCGAGCAGGCGCGGCCGCCTCACGCCGGCGGCCTCGCCCAAAGGACACGTCTCACGCCGGCACGGTCGCCGCGCGATCGGCAATGGCGGCGTGGATCTGCGCGACGACGGCCGCGCCCTCACCCACTGCGGCGGCCACGCGCTTGGTGGACCCGGCCCGCACGTCCCCGATCGCAAAGACCCCGGCTACGCTCGTTTCCAGGGAAAGCGATTCCCGCCCGGTAACGAGAAAGCCCTTTTCGTCCATCTCGACGCAGCCTTCCAGCCAAGCAGTGTTCGGGTCCGCACCGATGAAGAGGAACAAGTGGCGGAGCGTGCAGCGATGGTCCGCGCCGGTCTTTCGATCCCGGAAGGTCGCTGCCGAAAGCCCATTCTCGCGATCGCCCTCCAGCGCCACCACCTCGCTGCCGACATGCACTTCCACATTGGGCAGGGCCGCGATCCGATCGATCAGATAACGCGACATCGTCTCGGCGAGCGGCCGGCGAACGAACATGTGCAGCCGCTTCACCTGCGGCGCCAGGAACACCACCGCCTGCCCTGCCGAATTGCCACCGCCGACGAGCGCGACTTCCTCCCCCGCGCACAGCCGCGCCTCGATCGGCGTCGCCCAATAGGAAACGCCGGCCCCCTCGAACGTATCGAGGTGCGGGATCTCGGGGCGCCGATATCGCGCGCCCGATGCGACGACGACGGCGCCTGCATTCAGCCTTTTCCCGTCCGCCAGCTCCAGCACCGGCTGCGGCCCGCCGCAATCCAGTCGTGCCACTTCGAGTGGCACAGCGATCTCCGCGCCGAACTTCAGCGCCTGATTGAAGGCACGGCCGGCAAGCGCCTGTCCAGAAATGCCGGTCGGGAATCCCAAATAATTCTCGATCCTGTTCGAAGCACCGGCCTGCCCGCCCATCGCGCGTTCATCGCAGACGATGACCGACAGCCCTTCCGAGGCCGCATACACCGCCGCCGCCAACCCGGCCGGCCCCGCCCCAACGATGGCGACATCGTAGCGCGCGTCGTCCGCAATGTCCGGCATCATGCCCAGGCACGCGGCCATCTCGGCTTCCGTGGGCTTTCGCAGCAAAGCGCCGTTCGGGCATACGACCAGCGGCAGTTCCGCCGGAAGCACGCCCAGCCGTTCGATCAGGGCATGGCCGTCCGTATCGGCGGCCGCATCGATGATCTTGTTGGGGTAGCCGCTGCGCGCGAGGAAGCCCTGGAGGCGCACGATATCGGGGCTGCCGGGTACACCGATCAGGATCGTACCCGCCCCGCCCTCTTCGATGAGGCCGACGCGGCGGAGGATCAGCGCGCGCATCACGATCTCACCGATCTCGGCAGAGCCGATCATCAGCGCCCGTAGATGCGCCGGATCGAAGGGTAGCGCCGAGCAGCCATCCTTCCCGGCCTTACCGGCGGCGATCGAAGCCCGACCCGCCAACTGATTTACCTCACCCGAGAACTGGCCGGGGTGATGGACGGTCAGCAATACCTCCGCTTCCAGGCCATCGCGCCGGATCACGTCGATCGCGCCCTCCAGCACCAGCCATGCCGGCGCGGCGATATCGCCGATCGCGTAGATCGTCTCGCCCGGCGCGAAGCTCTGCACGGGGCCGCTGGCGAAGCGCCGCGCAACGTCCATCTGCGCCGCGTTGAGCACGGGAAACATCTGATGGTCGCGGTTGTGGGGATCGCTCATCGATTGGCTCCGGCCGTTGCGGACGTGACGCTAGCCGAGGTCGGCGTCGTTCCCAAGTGACTCCCGTCGCTCCCCGGCGCGGGGAGCGACGGGGAAGCCTGGTGGGGGCTATCCCAATCGTGCCAGTGCCGCCCGAAGCCGCTCCGCTTCGGCAACCTTGGCCGCATGATCCTCGCGCGCCTTAGCGACGGCTTCCGGCTTGGCCTTCTCCACGAACGACGCATTGCCGAGGCGGCCGGCAAGCAATGCCGCTTCCTTTTCTGCCGCCACTGCCCCCTTATCCAGCCGCGCCTTCTCGGCCGCCAAATCGATGACGCCCTCCAGCGGCAGCACGAATGTCGCCTCGTCCACCACGATCTGCGCCGCGCCGCCACCGGCCGCGTCGCCATCGGTGATGGTCACGCGCGCCAGCCGGGCGAGCGGAGCGGCATTGGCCGCTAGTCGTGCGATCGTCACGTCGCTGGCCCCGCGCGAATGCATCGGCAGGCGCGCGCCCGGGGGCACGTTCAGTTCGGATCGGGTTGCACGGACACCCTGCACCGTTCGGATCAGCCATTCGACTTCCGCCATCGCCTCGGGATCGAGAGCGCGTGCATCCGCCATCGGCCATTTCGCCACGATGATGTCCTGATCGCGCTCGCTCAGCGCGTGCCACAATTCCTCGGTGATGAAGGGCATGAACGGATGGAGCAGGATCAGGATCTGATCCAGCACCCACCCGGCAACGGCGCGGGTCTCGGCCGCACCCTCCGCCACCGGCCCACCGTCGGTTACGGGCGCCAGCACCGGCTTGATCAGTTCCAGATACCAGTCGCAGAACTGGCTCCAGACGAAGTGGTAGATCGTGTTCGCGGCCTCATCGAAGCGCAGATCGGCCAGCGCCAGATCCAGCGCCTGAATCGTCTTCACCGCTTCCCCGACGATCCACTTGTTGATCGCGAGGGTCGCAGCGGGAGGCTCGATCGTAGTCGATCCGCCGATGCCGTTCGATTGCGCGAAGCGGGCCGCGTTCCACAGCTTGGTCGCGAAATTGCGATAACCCTCGACGCGCTTCTCATCCAGCTTGATGTCTCGCCCCTGGCTCTCCATCGCGGCCAGGGTGAAGCGCAGCGCGTCTGCACCGTAGCGATCGATCAGGCCAAGCGGATCGACGGTGTTGCCCTTCGATTTGGACATCTTCGATCCGTCCGGCGCCCGGACGAGGCCGTGCAGGTACAGCGTCTTCCAAGGCGCCTCGCCCATGAAATGGATGCCCTGCATCGCCATCCGCGCATCCCAGAAGAACAGGATGTCGAACCCGGAAATCAGCACGTCGTTCGGGTAATGGCGCGAGAGCGTCGACGACTGCTCCGGCCAGCCGAGCGTCCCGAACGGCCACAGCGCGGAGGAGAACCACGTGTCGAGGACGTCGGGATCGCGGGTCAGCTTTCTGTTACCGGCGAGCGTCTGCGCCTCGGCCTCGCCCTCCGCGACGAAGGGATTGCCATCCTCGTCATACCACACCGGAATCTGGTGCCCCCACCAGAGCTGTCGGCTGACGCACCAGGGCTGGATATTCTCCAACCATTGGTACCAGGTCTTCTTCCACGTTTCCGGCACCACCCGGATCGCGCCCGATCGCACCGCTTCCAGCGCTGGGCCGGCGAGCGTCTTGGCATCGACATACCATTGATCGGTCAGCCACGGTTCGATCACCACGCCTGAACGATCGCCATATGGCGTCTGGATCACGCGATCCTCCACCTTGAGGAGGACGCCATCCTCCTCAAGCAGCTTCACGATCCAGTCGCGCGCTTCGAACCGGTCCATGCCGATCAGGTCGATCGGCACCTTGCCGTCCGCCGCCTGCGTGATCCGCGCTTCGGCATCCAGCATGTTGAGCATCTCGCTCGGCTTGATGCCGGCGCGTACGCCCACTTCGAAATCGTTGAAATCATGGCCCGGCGTGATCTTGACCGCGCCCGAACCCAGCGCCGGATCGGCATGTTCGTCCGCCACGATCGGGATGAGCCGGCCGGTAATCGGCAGCCGCACCTGCTTGCCGACGAGTGCCGTATAGCGCTCATCCTCGGGATGGACCGCGATCGCCATGTCGGCCAGCATCGTTTCCGGGCGCGTCGTCGCCACCGTGATCGACGCCGATCCATCCGCCAGCGCATAGGAAAGGTGCCAGAACTTGCCGTTCGTCTCGCGCGTCTCGACCTCGAGGTCCGAAATGGCGGTGCGGAAATGCGGATCCCAGTTTACCAGGCGCTTGTCGCGGTACAGCAGCCCCTGCCGGTACAGATCGACGAACACCTTCACGACCGCGCGGCTGAAGCCTTCGTCCATCGTGAAACGCTCGTTCGCCCAATCGCAGGACGCGCCGAGGCGGCGAAGCTGGCGGGTGATCTGGCCGCCGCTCTCCGCCTTCCATTCCCACACTTTCTCGATGAAGCCGTCGCGGCCGATCTCCTGCCGCTTGATCCCGTCTTTTGCCAGGTTCCGCTCCACCACCATCTGCGTGGCGATGCCTGCGTGATCGGTGCCGACCACCCACAGGGCGTCCTTGCCCTGCAAGCGCGCATGGCGAACGAGGATGTCCTGCAGCGTATTATCCAGCGCGTGGCCGATGTGCAGCGATCCGGTTACGTTCGGCGGCGGGATCACGATCGTGAAGGGCTCGGCCTCCCCGCGTTCGGGCCGGAACAGGCCGGATTGCTCCCAATGTGGATACCAGCGCGCCTCGATCGTGGCGGGGTCGAATGTCTTGTCGATCGTCATGGGCCGAGGCTCTAACGAGCGCGCGACTTCAGCGCATCTATTTTAGCGCATGGGGCGCGGCCTCCGCCGATCAGTTCAGCAGCGACGCGAACAACTCCATCACCTGGCTGCTGCGATAGGGCTTGGGGAGAAACACGCCGCCCTTGGGCAGCGCCTCGCGAGAGACGATCATCTTCCCCGATGTCACCACGACGATCGTAGTCGGGCTCCGCTCATGCACAAGGCGGGCGAGTTCGACGCCGTCACAGAGGCCCGGCATGTTCACGTCGGTAAACAGGGCGCAGATATCCGGCCGCTCCTCAAGCCGCTGGAGCGCCTGCTCACTATCCCGTGCATCGATTGCCTCGAACCCCGCATCCTCAAACGCATCGATGGTGCTCATCAGGATCAGGGGTTCGTCTTCAACAACGAGAACCGCAGGCTTGTGGCTATTCATCTTCGGTAATCGCACGAAGGGCCGCCTCGTTCCGGTTAATCCAGGATAAACCTTGTAGTGGATCTCTACTAACGGAACGTCAACGGCCAGGCGGGCCGACATTATGCTGGAGAAACCGCAAAATCGTTTGCCAGACATGGGTCTGCGCGCCCTCACCGGAGACGCCGTGCGTCTTGCCGGGATAGACCATCATTTCGAACGGCACCTTGGCTTCCTGCATCCGCGAAAACAGCATCGTCGAATTTTCGAACACCACATTATCGTCCGCCATGCCGTGGATGACGAGTAGAGGATCCTTGATCTTCACGGCGTCCACCAGCGCGTTGGATCGCTCGTAAACCTTGGGCAGCTTGGTCGGATCGCCCAGATATCGCTCCGTATAGGCGGTGTCGTATAGCTCCCACTTCGTCACCGGAGCGCCGGCGATGCCCGCCGCGAACACGCCGGGCGCCGCTTCCAGCAGCTTCAGCGTCATATAGCCGCCATAGGACCAGCCATAGGTGACGATCTTCGCCGGATCGACATAGTCCAGCGTCTTGAGCCACTTGGCGGCGGCTACCTGATCCTCGACCTCCACCGTGCCCATCGCGTGATGGATCTGATCCTCGAACGCGCGGCCGCGATTGGCGGAGCCGCGATTGTCGATCTCGAAATAGATCCAGCCCTGCGATGCGAGATACTGGCCAAGCGGGTTCATCCACGCGCGCTGCACCGTCTGCGAATGTGGCCCGCCATAATGCTCGGTGAAGACCGGATATTTGCGGCCGGGCTCCATCTTGGGCGTGATCATCTTCCAGTGAAGAACGCTGCCGTCCGGCGCCTTGAGCGTGCCGAAGACGGGATCGCGGTGGCTGGCGAGATAGGGGAAGTACGGATGCCCCTTCTCCACCGCATTCTCGCTGATCCAGGTGAGGCGCTTGCCGGTCGTGTCCGCCAGATAATATTGCGGCGGCTGGCGCGGGCTGGAACGGCGGACGATCAGGCGATTGCCCGTCCTGTCCATCTGCGCATCGTTCCAATAGCCGCGTTCGGTCAAAAGCTGCGGCTCGCCGGGGTTCAGATAGTCGATCGCATAGACCTGGCTTTCGAGCACATCATCCTTGTTGGCGGTGAAGAACAGGCGATGGCGCGCTTCGTCGACGCCGATCAGGCCGGCGTTGAAGGATTGGCCGTCCTGCTCCAGCGTCCACGGCCCGTGCGTCAGGGCCGTCCACGTGCCCGTCTGCCAGCGATAGAGATGCTTGGTGCCGGTGCGGTCCGAACTCCAGATCAGGCTGCCGTCGGATAGGGCGCGGAAATCGTCGGTCAGGTTGATCCAGGTCTTCGCCGTTTCGCTAAACAGCAGAGTCGATGCGCCGGTAGCGGGATCGATCTTCAGCATGTCGACCATCTTCTGGTCCCGGCTCAGCCGCTGGACATAAAGCGCGCTGCCATCCTTCGCCCAATCGACGCGGGCGAGATAGAAATCGGGATCCTTGCCGAGATCCGCCTGCACCCGGCGGGATCCGTCCGCATCCATCAGCCAGAGTTCGACCATGGCATTGGGAGTGCCGGCGGCGGGATAGCGCTGCTGGAACACCTTGGTGCCGTCCGCGCCGATGGAGGCGCGGCTGACGAGCTTCACATTGCTTTCGTCGGTGCGCTGCACGGCGATGCGGCGATCGCCCGGCGCCCACCAATGGCCGGCGAAACGGTTCAGTTCTTCCTGCGCGACGAATTCGGCCGTGCCCCACGTCACGGCATCCTTGCCATCCGTGGTCAGGGCCTGTTCGCGGCCGCTGGTGAGATCCACCACCATCAAATTCTGATCGCGAACGAAGGAGACGTAGCGCCCGCTCTGGGACACCTTGGGCTCCAGTTCGGTGTCGGGCGTATTGGTCAGCCGCCGCGCCTTGCCATCGAGCGTGGCCAGATACAGATCGCCGTCGAGGGGGACGAGCAGGCTCTTGCCGTCCGGCGCCCAATCATAAGCGGTAATGCCCTTGAGCCCGCCGATGCGCAGCCGCTCGCGGCGCATCTTCTCCTCTTCGGACAGCGCGGCGCCGGAGCCGACCTTCTCGCTATCCACCAGCATCCGCGGGGCGCCCGTGGTCGTGTCGATCGCCCACAGATCGTAGCGATCCCGATCGTCGGCGCGGTTCTTCAGCAGGGTGGCGAGCTTGCCGTCCGGCGACAGCTTCAGCAGGCGCGGCGCGGGGCCGGCGAGGCCGGGGCTCTGGAACAGGCGCTCCAGCGTGAGATCGGCAGAGCGCACGGACGGGCTGGCGGCAGGCGGAGCGGCGGGGGCTGGAATGGCGGTCACGATGCTCGTTACGGTGGCGATGGCGGCTGCCAGAATGGTCTTCATCGGCTACCTTGTAGCGGCTGGCTCACGGCGCACCAAGCCGAGGCTTGCGCGGCGCGAGGGCGACATCACTCGCCCGCCAGTTTGGTCTTCAGGAAAGAAAAGAAGCCGCTGGTCTGCGGACATTCCTCGCCGGTTTCGGTGGAGCGGAACTCCTCCAGCAATTCCTTCTGCCGCGCTGTCAGATGAGTCGGCGTCTCGACATCGATCTGGACGACCATGTCACCCTGCCCGCGCCCGTTCAGCACCGGCATGCCCGCGCCGCGCTGGCGCAGCTGCTTGCCCGTCTGGATACCGGCCGGAATGCGAAGTTCGTGGGCGGTGCCATCGAGGCCCGGCACGGTGATCGTGCCGCCGAGCGCCGCCGTGGTGATGCTGATCGGGGCGTGGGCGAAGAGCGTCGTGCCGTCACGCTGGAAGAGATCGTGGCGGGTGACGTGGATGAACACGTAGAGATCGCCCGGCGGGCCACCGCGCGCGCCGGCTTCCCCCTCGCCGGTCATGCGGATGCGCGTCCCTTCGTCCACGCCGCGCGGAATCTTCAGCTCCAGCGTCTTGGTTTTCTCGACCCGGCCTTCGCCATGACATTCGACGCAAGGGCTGGAGATGGTCTGACCGCGCCCGTGGCAGGTGGGGCACGTCCGTTCGACCACGAAGAAGCCCTGCTGCGCGCGGACCTTGCCGTGGCCGTTGCAGGTGCCGCACGAACGTGCCGACGTCCCGTCCGCCGCGCCCGATCCGTGGCAGGTGTCGCAGGCGGCGGCGACATCGATGCGGATCTGCTCGCTCTTGCCGTGAAAGGCATCGTCCAGCGAAATTTCGAGATCGTAGCGCAGGTCCGCGCCGCGCAGGGAGGAGGAGCGACCACCCCGGCCGCCGCCGCCCATGAATTCGCCGAAGATATTTTCGAAGATGTCGGAAAAGCCTTCGAAGCCCTGGCCCTGGCCGGGACCGCCGCCACCATTCTGGAAGGCGGCATGGCCATAACGATCATAAGCCGCGCGCTTCTGCGGATCCTTCAGGACATCATAGGCGACGCTGACCGCCTTGAACTTGGCTTCGGAGTCCGCGCAGCCCGGATTCTTGTCCGGGTGGCACTGCATGGCGATGCGGCGGTAGGACGACTTGATCGTCTTGTCGTCGGCGGTCCGCTCGACCTCCAGCAGCTCGTAATAATCAACTTCGGCCATTCAGCGCCCCAAAGCTCCCCCGCCACTCCCGCTTGAGCGAAAGCCACACTTCCCATCAGCGAAAGCCACAGCGTTTGTGGCCTTCGCGGGAGTGGCGGAGCATCGCATTCCTTACTTGGTGTCGTCGACTTCCGAGAATTCGGCGTCCACCACATCGTCGCCCTGGCCCGTTGGGCCACCGGCGGCCGCAGCACCGGCCTCGCCACCGGCAGCCGCCTGCTTCTCGTAGATCGCCTGACCGAGCTTCATCGCCACCTGGGTGAGGGCGTTGCTCTTCTCGGTCATCTTCTCGGGATCGCCGCCCTCGACGGCGGCACGCGCCTCGACGATCGCGCCCTCGATCTCGGATTTAAGGCCCGCATCGATCGTCTCGCCATGCTCACGCAGCTGCTGCTCGGTCGAGTGGATCAGGCTTTCCGCATTGTTCTTGGCTTCGGCAGAAGCGCGACGCTTCTTGTCCTCTTCCGCGAACTGCTCGGCATCCTTCACCATCTGATCGATGTCGGAATCGGACAGACCGCCCGATGCCTGAATCTTGATCTGCTGCTCCTTGCCCGTGCCCTTGTCCTTGGCGGACACGTTCACGATGCCGTTCGCGTCGATATCGAACGTCACTTCGATCTGCGGCACGCCGCGCGGCGCGGGCGGGATGCCGACCAGATCGAACTGGCCCAGCATCTTGTTGTCCTGCGCCATTTCGCGCTCGCCCTGGAAGACGCGGATGGTGACGGCATTCTGATTGTCGTCGGCCGTGGAGTAGGTCTGCGACTTCTTGGTCGGGATCGTCGTGTTGCGATCGATCATCTTGGTCATGATGCCGCCCAACGTCTCGATGCCGAGGCTCAGCGGAGTCACGTCCAGCAGCAGCACGTCCTTGACGTCGCCCTGAAGCACGCCCGCCTGCACGGCCGCGCCGATCGCGACGACCTCATCCGGGTTGACGCCGGTGTGCGGCTCCTTGCCGAAGAAGTTCTTCACGGCTTCGCGCACCTTGGGCATGCGCGTCATGCCGCCGACGAGAACGACCTCGTCAATCTGATCCGGCGAGAGGCCGGCATCCTTGAGCGCCTTCTTCATCGGCTCGATCGTGCGCGTGATCAGCGGCTCGACCAAACGCTCCAGATCGGCGCGGGTGATCGACTTCACCAGATGCTTCGGGCCGGTGGCGTCGGCGGTGATGAAGGGCAGATTGACCTCGGTCGTCGCGGTGGACGACAGCTCGATCTTCGCCTTCTCGGCCGCTTCCTTCAGGCGCTGCAGCGCCAGGCGATCCTTGGTAAGATCGATGCCTTCGGACGACTTGAAGCCGGCTGCCAGATATTCGACGACCTTGGCGTCGAAATCCTCACCGCCCAGGAACGTGTCGCCGTTGGTGGACTTCACCTCGAACACGCCGTCGCCGATTTCCAGTACCGACACGTCGAACGTGCCGCCGCCGAGATCGTACACGGCGATCGTCTTGTTGGTGTCCTTGTCGAGACCATAGGCCAAGGCTGCCGCCGTCGGCTCGTTGATGATGCGCAGCACTTCAAGGCCGGCAATGCGGCCGGCATCCTTGGTCGCCTGGCGCTGCGCGTCGTTGAAGTAGGCCGGAACCGTGATGACGGCCTGCGTGACGGTCTCACCGAGATAGCTCTCGGCGGTTTCCTTCATCTTCTGGAGCGTGAAGGCGCTGATCTGGCTGGGCGAATAATCCTCGCCGCCAGCCTGCACCCATGCATCGCCATTCTGGCCCTTCACAATGTGATAGGGGACCAGCTCGGTGTCCTTCTTGGTCACCGGATCGTCGAAGCGGCGGCCGATGAGGCGCTTCACCGCGAAAATCGTATTGTCGGGGTTCGTGACCGCCTGGCGCTTGGCCGGCTGGCCGATCAGTCGCTCCCCGTCCTTGGCGAAAGCGACAATGGACGGGGTGGTGCGCGCACCCTCCGCATTCTCGATAACCTTGGGGACACCGCCCTCCATGACTGCAACGCAGCTGTTGGTCGTACCGAGATCGATGCCGATGACTTTGGCCATGGGGTTCCTCTTGCAAGCCTAGATGTCCGTCGCCGCCGGCACGCCCCCTCAAAAGGCGAGCGCGTACGTTCCAACGGCGTTCACGGTGGCGATATAGGTGGGCGTAACAAAGCCGCAAGACATGCACGAACCGACGCGATTGCAATGGTTCCACGACTTTTTATGCGCGCAAGGCGCGGCCGGTTTCAGGATGGGCCGCTTTCCAGCTAAAGCGCCGCGTATGAAACGCATCCTGATCCTGTCCGCGCTGCTCGCGCTCGCCGGCTGCAACAGCCGCGCCTCCGAACCCAAGGTCACGCACGCCTGGGTGCGCCTGTCGGCCGTGCCCGGCCGCCCCGCCGCCGCCTATTTCACGATCAAGGGCGGGCGGGCCGACGAGACGATCGTCCGCGTCGAAAGCGCGCTGGTGAAGCGCGTGGAGATGCACGAGAGCATGGGCCAAGGCGGCCCTTCGGCCAGCTCAGGACGGGGCATGATGACGATGAAGCCGCTGGACAGCGTGCGCGTTTCGGCCGGTGCCGAGATGAAATTCGCACCGGGCGCGCATCATCTGATGCTGTTCGACATCGATCCCGTCGTCACCCCCGGCACCGCCATCCCGCTCCGCTTCGGCTTCGCCAGCGGCAAGACGACGGAAGCGGAGGCGAAGACGGTCAGCGCGGGCGAGGACGCGCCTTATTGAAGGGGGCGCTTCATCGAGCGCCACCCTTGCAGACCGTTCGGCCTGAGCCTGTCGAAGGCCTGTCCTTCTTGATCAAAAAGGACGGTGCTTCGACACGCTCAGCACGAACGGTCTAGAGTTTCCAAGCGAGGCGTTTACCCCGCCTTGGCGACGCCCACCATAGCCGGGCGCAGCAGGCGATCCTTGATCATGTAGCCGGCCTGCATTTCCTGCACGATCGTGCCGGGTTCCTGTTCGCTGGGCATTTCCACCATCGCTTGATGCTTGTTCGGATCCAGCTTCTGGCCGACCGCTTCGATCTTCGTGATGCCGTGGCGCTGGAACACCCCGTCCAGTTCGCGTCCCGTCGCTTCGATGCCGGTGACGACCGCCTTCAGCGTTTCATCCTCGCGCACGGCGGCCGGGATTGCGGCCAGCGCGCGGGAAAGGTTATCGGACACGGAGAGCATGTCGCGCGCGAAGGACGTGGCGGCATAAGCGCGCGCGTCCTGCGCATCCTTCTCCATACGGCGGCGGACATTCTGCGTCTCGGCCTGTGCGTAGAGAACCTTGCTGCGAAGCTCCTCGATCTCGGCTTCCAGCTTCTGCGTCAGATCATGTTCGGCCACTTCGGGGGCCTGCTCGGCGGTTTCGGCGCGCAGGTCTTCGGAAGTCGTCGTTTCGTCGGTCATGCCATCAATCTCGTCAATGTTCGGGCGGTAAAATCCACCATGGGAACGACGCGCGCATAGTTCAACCGAGTCGGGCCGATCACGCCGACCACGCCGACCACGCGACCGTCCGTTCCATGATAGGGCGCAGCGATAACGGAGGAGCCGGACAAAGCGAACAGCTTGTTCTCCGATCCGATGAAGATCTTCATCGCCCGGGCGCCGCGCGCGCTATCCAGCAGCCGGGCAATCTCTTCCTTGCCCTCGATCTCGTCCAGCAACTGCCGCACCCGCTCCAGATCGGCGGCGGCGGCCGGATCGATCAGGTTGGCAGCGCCGCGCACGATCATCACCGGGCGGCGGCTGCCATCTTCCGACCAGACCGCCAATCCGCGTGCGGCCAGATCCTGCGCGGCCGCGTCCAATGCGGATCGGCCCTGCGCGATCTCCTCATCCAGCCGCGCCTGTGCCTGGCCCAGCGTGAGCCCACTCAGCATGGCGCTCATATAATTGGCCGCTTCCGCGAGGGCATGGGGCGGCACGTCCAGCGGCAGATCCATCACCCGGTTCTCGACCGATCCGTCCGCCCCCACCAGCACGGCGACGGCGCGGCCGGGAGAGAGCGGCAGAAAGGCGAACTGCTTCAGCACCGGTTCGGCGCGGGGCACCAGCACGATGCCGGCGCAGGCGGAAAGGCCGGAGAGAACCTGGCTGGTCGCCGCCAGCGTTTCCTCCAGCGGGCCGGGGCGGGTCTGGCCCTCGATCGCCGCGCGCTCTTCGTCCGAAAGGGTCGTCGTCTGCATCATGCCGTCCACGAACAGGCGCAGGCCCGTCTCGGTGGGCATCCGACCGGCGGAGGTGTGGGGCGCGGCGAGCAGGCCCATCTCCTCCAGATCCTGCATCACGTTGCGGATCGAGGCCGGCGAGAGATTGAGCCCGCCAAAGCGCGAGATCGTCCGCGATCCCACCGGATCGCCGCTCTCCAGATAGCCTTCGACCACCATCCGAAAGACATCGCGCGCGCGCTGGCCGAGTTCTGGGACGGAGGTCATGAGAGAGATGTAGGGGCGACGATGCCACTCCGGCAACCCTGCCGTACCTCCAACGGAAAGCCACCATCTCCGCGTCATGCCAGCGAAGGCTGGCATCCATGTCTCTCACCATGCACGATGCCGCCGATGAAAGGCGGCTGGGTGTACATAATGGCCAATGGGCCGAGCGGAACGCTGTATATCGGCGTGACTGCTGACCTGGCCGCACGGGTGTATCAGCATCGAACGGGCGACGGGTCGGACTTCTGCCGCCAGCATGGCCTCATCCGGCTGGTCTATGCCGAGCCGCATGAGGACGTCCTCTCCGCCATCGCGCGTGAAAAGGCGATGAAGGCGTGGAAACGTAGTTGGAAGCTTAATCTGATCGGTCAGGTTAATCCGGACTGGCGCGATCTGTTCGACGACATCTTGGCTTGGGAGAGACATGGGCCCCAGCCTTCGCTGGGGCGACGATCAGGCCGGGAGCGGCTGCCGGTCCACCCGGCCGGCCAACACCACCAGCGAAGCCAGTACTCCGAACGCCCCTGCCACCAGGAAGGCCGGCAGATAGGTTCCCGTCTGCTCCCGGATCAGGCCCGCGCCGAACGCCGCCGTCGCGGCGCCCAGTTGATGCCCCACCATCACCCAGCCGAACACGATCGGCGCATCGCGTTCCCCGAAGGCGAGATTGGTGAGCTTCACCGTCGGCGGCACGGTCGCGATCCAATCGAGCCCGTAAAAGACGGCGAATATGGTCAGGCTGCCCGCTCCGAAATCGAGGAAGGGCAGCGCCATCAGCGAGAGGCCGCGCAGGCCATAATAGACGAACAACAGCCGGCGCGGATCGTAGCGATCGGTGAGCCAGCCCGATGCGGTCGTGCCGAACAGATCGAACAGCCCCATCAGCGACAACAGCCCCGCCGCCTGCACCGGCGCGATACCGTGATCGCCGCAAAAGGCGATCATGTGCGTGCCGACCAGCCCGTTGGTCGTCAGGCCGCAGACGAAGAACGTGCCTGCCAGCAACCAGAAGACCGGCCGCTTCGACGCCATGAAGAGGGTGCGGATCGCCAACAGCGGATCGGTAGCGCGCCGGATCGGTGCTGCGACGGCATCCGCGCCTTCACCCAGCCGGCGTGTGCCGACGTCGCCGGGATGTTCGGGCAGGAACAGGATCACGAACGGGATCAGCGCCGCGCAGGCGATGCTCACCGTCATCGCGACGGGCTGCCACGCCCCCTCCCGCGAGAGCCAGGCGATCAGCGGCAGGAAGACCAGCGCGCCCGTCGCCGTGCTGGCGCTGAGCAGCCCCATGACGAGCCCCTGCCGCGTCGCGAACCAGCGATTGACGACCGCCGCGCCCATCACCGAGGCGACCGCGCCCGATCCGATGCCGGACAGCACCCCCCAGGTGAGCACATAATGCCAGGGCTTCGTCATCCACAGGCTGAGGAAGGTCGCGACCGACATAAGCGCGAGGCCCGCGATCATGGTCCGACGGATGCCCACCGACTGCATCAGCGCCGCCGCGAACGGACCGACGAGGCCATAGAGCACAATGCCGATCGCGGCGGACAGCGAGACAGTCGCGCGATCCCAGCCGAACGCAGTCTGAAGCGGGATCATCAGCACGCCGGGCGCGGCGCGGGAGCCCGCCGAGACGAGCAGGGCGACGAAGGTGACGGCAACGACGGCATAGATCCGGTTGCGGGCCGAAAGCGGCAGGCTGCGGACGATGGCGCTCATGCGGCGATCTCCTCGGCGGCGCGCGTGGCGCGAGCCAGCAGCGCATCCAGCTGCGCCCATTCCTCATCACCCAGCGCGCCGACAAAGCGTGCCTGCGCGCCAGACCAGGCACTTTCGGCATCGGCGAGCGCAGTGTGCCCCTGCGCGGTGAGGCTGGCGATCCTCGATCGGCCGGCCCCACCCGCGACGGCAATGAGGCCCCGCCCCTCCAGCGGCGCGAGCATCCGATAAAGCGACGTCCGCTCCATCACCAGCATCTCCGCAAGCCGGCTGAGCGGGGTTTCGCCTTGTCGCGACAAAGTGCGCAGAAGCGAAAACTGGTTGGTCGTAATGCCTTCAGCAGCCAGCGCATCGTCATAAGCCCGCGACATCGCACGGCTCGCCTTGCGGATTGCGGTGCAGGCACATCGGGACAGGGCAGCGGACATTATGTGATGCATATACATCAATCGTTGCCGCTAACAACCGTCTTCCAAAGACAGACGGTTGCTAAATGGTGGGCCGAAAGGTCAGACTAACGAGTACCATTTGCGTCATCCCAGCGAAGGCTGGGATCCATGCCTCTCACAATTATCGATGCCATTCTTTTTGAGGCAGCCATGGGCCCCAGCCTTCACTGGGGCGACGGAGATTTTATGGGTCGCCCTCAGAATGACGGTCATTCAGGAGCGCGACCCAATAGCCGCCGCCGGCCTTACTTCAGGCGCATGTCCAGATAATCGTCCACCGACGTCATCAGCTGCGGCATTTCATGTTCGAAGAAATGGTTCGCACCAGGGATGGTGTCGTGGTGAATCGTGATGTGGCGCTGGGTGCGCAGCTTATCGACCAGCTTCTGCGTCGCCAGCGGGGTCGCCACTTCGTCCGCTTCACCCTGGATGATAATGCCCGACGATGGGCATGGCGCCAGAAAGGTGAAATCGTAAAGGTTGGCCGGCGGCGCGATCGAGATGAAGCCCTTGATCTCGGGGCGGCGCATCAGCAGCTGCATGCCGATCCACGCGCCGAACGAGAAGCCGGCGATCCAGGTGGTCTGCGCTTCCGGGTGAATCGACTGCACCCAATCGAGCGCGCTCGCCGCGTCCGACAGTTCGCCGATGCCGTTGTCGAACACGCCCTGGCTCTTGCCGACGCCGCGAAAGTTGAAGCGCAAGGTGGCGAAACCGCGCTTCACGAACGTCTGGTAGCAGGCCTGGACGATGCGATTGTTCATCGTGCCACCCGCCTGCGGATGGGGATGAAGGATCATCGCGACGGGTGCGCGGGGGCGCGGCCCCGGATTGAAGCGGCCTTCGAGACGCCCCTCGGGGCCGGGAAAAATGACTTCGGGCAAGGCGGTTCCTGTGGCGATTGGCGTTGCGTGCCGCCGCCGCTAGGGCAGGGCCGATCGTGCGCCTATATAGTTGGGACGCGAAGCCACGCAATCATTCCGAGCGGAGACATCAGCCTGTCGGCGCCACGCATCTATCTGGACCATGCCGCCACGACCCCGATCCTGTCCGCCGCGCGGGAGGCGATGGCGGAGGCATTTGGCCGCTGGGCGAACCCGTCCTCCCCCCATCGCGAGGGCCGCGCCGCCCGCGCCGCGCTGGAAGAGGCGCGGGCGCAAATCAAGGCGGCGCTTGGCTGGCGGCACGAACTGATCTTCACCAGCGGCGCCACCGAAAGCGCGGCGATCGCGCTCACCCGCACCGCCATGGCGCGGCCGGCTTTGGTGAGCGCGGTCGAGCATAATGCCGTCCTGCGCGCGCGTAGCGACGTGACGATTTTGCCGGTGGACGCGGGCGGCGTGGTTCGGGTGGACACCATTCCACAGGGGGCAATCGTCGCCATCCAGCATGGCAATAACGAAACGGGCATCATCCAACCGATCGAACGGATCGCCGGGGCGGTGGCGGACGCGGAGGGGCTGCTGTTCGTCGATTGCGCGCAGACGGCCGGCAAGCTGCCGCTTCCGCCTGCTGATCTGATCGCGGTCTCCGCGCACAAATTGGGTGGCCCGCCCGGCATCGGCGCGCTGCTGGTGCGGCAGCACGGTTTGCTCGCGCCGCTCGGCCAGGGACAGGAATCCGGCTATCGATCGGGCACCGAAAACCTTCCCGCCATCCTCGGCTTTGCCGCTGCGCTGGACGGGCAGACCGGCGACGGGGCGCCTTGGATACCGGCAGCGGCCGAATGGCGCGCCCATCTGGATGATGTGGTGACGCAGCATGGCGGTGAGATCGTCGGCGCCGATAGCCCGCGCATTCCCACGATCGGCGCCTATCGCCTGCCGGGGATGAGCGCCGAGGCGCAATTGATCCGGCTGGATATGGCGGGCTTTGCGGTCTCGGCCGGTAGCGCCTGCTCGTCGGGATCGCTTCATACCAGCCATGTCCTGTCCGCCATGGGGCTGGACGATCAGGCCGCCCGTCAGGTGATCCGGGTCAGCTTCGGCCGGACCACCACGGAGGCGGAGGTGCAAGCGTTCGCACGCGCCTGGGCGGATATCGCGCGTGGGGCGGGCAGCCGCGCCGCATGATCTACCTCGATTATCAGGCGACGACCCCGCTTGCCCCGGAAGCGTTGGCGGCGATGCGGCTGTCGATGGAAGAGGGCTTCGGCAATCCCCACTCCCCGCACCGGGCCGGGCGCGCGGCACGCGCAACGGTGGAACTGGCGCGTGACAGAGTGAGCGCGGGCTTCGGTCCGGGTGGACGGGTGGCCTTCACGTCCGGCGCCACCGAGGCGCTGAATTGGGCGATCAAGGGCATTGCCGGGCCGCTTCGGGGCACCCGCCCCCGCATCGTAACGACCGCGATCGAGCATGCCGCCGTGCTGGATACGGTCGCGTGGCTGGAGCGGCAGGGGCATGAGGTGATCGTGCTGCCGGTTTCGACCGATGGCATCGTCGATCTGGATGCGGCGCGGGCGGCGATAGACGAGCGGACGGCGCTGGTCGCGGCGATGCTGGTGAATAACGAGATCGGCACGATCCAGCCGATTGCCGAGCTGGGATCGATAGCGCGAAATGCTGGCGCGCTGATGCTGTGCGATGCGGTCCAGGGATATGGCCGCGTGCCGCTGCCGATCGAGGCCTGCGACATGGTGGCAATCTCAGCGCACAAGATCCATGGCCCCAAGGGGGTCGGCGCGCTGTGGCTGCGGGACTCCGTGGCGCCCGAATCATTGCTGCACGGCGGCGGGCAGGAAATCGGCCTGCGCTCCGGGACACTCGCGCCCGCTTTATGTGCCGGTTTCGGGATAGCGGCCAATCTGATGGCCGAACACGCCGCATCGGACGCGGCGCATGTCGCCGGTCTTTTCCGATCTGCGCGCGAGCAGCTTCATGACTGGTCCATCAATGGTTCGGTCGATTGCCGGTACTTGGGCAATCTCAATGTTCGCCTTGGTGGGCTGGATGTCGCGCGCCTGATGTCGGACGTTCGCGACGTCGCCTTTTCGGCGGGATCGGCTTGTGCCAGCGGCTCCGGCCGAGCCAGTCACGTGCTGAAGGCGATCGGATTGGACGATCGGCAGGCGCGATCCTCGCTTCGGCTGGGGTTCGGCCGCTATACGACGATGGAGGAGATGGACCGCGCGATGAAGCTGATCCTGCAAGCGGCCGATCGCCAAGGCACATGGGCATGAGCATAGCCGTCACCTTCACGTCCGCAGACGGCCTCACCGCGCGCACGATTGCGGCCGCGGCGGGCGCGCGGCTGCTGGAGGTCGCGCAGGCCGAGGGGCAGCCGCTGGAGGGAACGTGCGAGGGGAACATGGCCTGCTCCACTTGCCATGTGATCGTGGATCCGGCGGATTTCGCCCGCCTGCCCCGGGCCAGCGAGGAAGAGGACGATCTGCTCGACCTCGCCTCCCACGTGACCCGAACGAGCCGGCTCGCCTGCCAGATCATCCTGGACGAGAAACTCGGCAGCCTGACGGTGCGGATGCCGCCTGACGCCAAGGACATGCAGGGTCGCTGACCGGCGGTCAGCCGCTCAGGCGGGAACCTTGGCCTTGTCCTTCGCCTTGGGCGCGCTGTCCTCGTCGGCAATCCCTCCTGCCGCCGCCAGCAACAGGCGTTCCAGCGTCCGCAGGCGTGCGGGTGCCTCGATCTTGTCGCCGATCAGATCGGTCAGATAGAAAGTATCCACCGCGCGTGTGCCATAAGTGGCGACATGGGCGGATCGGATCGTTACCTTGGCCTGGAACAGCGCGTAGGCCAGCGCATGCAGCAGCGCCGGCCGGTCATGCGCATTGACCTCCACCACGGTGAAGCGATTGGAGGCCTTGTTATCGATCAGCACATTGGGCGCGACCACGAAGGCGTCGGCTCGCATCCGGTGAGACGGCTTGGTCGCCAGCTTGGCCGCTAGCTGGCTGCGGTTCGCCAGCGCATCCTCGATCGCGGTCGAGAGGCGGCGGAGGCGCATCGGATCGTCGAACGGCTTTCCGAACGGATCCTGCACCAGCAGATTATCGATCGCCATGCCATCGCGCGTGGTGTGGATGCGCGCATCGATGATGCTGGCGCCGGCGAGATGGATCGCGCCGGCGATGCGATAGAAGAGACCCGGATGATCGGCCGCATAGATGGTGACGAGCGTCGCGCCCCGCTGCGGATCGGGCTGGGTCGCGATCGAGAGCGGCTTTTCTGCCGCATCCGCCGCCGCGATCAGGCGCGCATTGCGCTCCAGCACGTCGGCACCCTCGGCGACCCAATAGCCATCGGGAAAGCGCTTCTGATAGGCGGCGAAGCGCTGCCGTCCCCAGCCTAGCTCCACCCCAAGTTCGGCCTGTTTCAGGCTGATCCGTTCGGTCCGGCCCTTCTGCTGGTGCCCCAGCCGCAGCACTTCCTCCGCCGCCATGAACAGGGTGCCGAGCAGCTGCCGCTTCCAATCGTTCCAGACGCCGGGGCCGACGGCGCGAATGTCTACCGTCGTCAGCAATAGAAGCTGGCGGAGCCGCTCCGGGCTTTGCACCCGCTCGGCGAAATCCATCACTGTCTTGAAATCGGACAGGTCGCGCTTGAACGCCGTTGCCGACATCAGCAGATGCTCTTCCACCAGCCATGCCACCGTCTCAGTTTCGGCCGGATTCAGGCCGAAGCGGGGGCAGAGCTTGCGCGCCACTTCGGCGCCCAGCACCGAATGATCGCCACCGCGCCCCTTGGCGATATCGTGCAGCAGCACCGCCACATACAGCGCGCGGCGGCAGACCACCTGTTCCAGGATCTTCGCGGCGCCCGGATGCTGCTCCTCCAACAGCCCCCGCTCGATGCGGGAGAGCAGGCCGATGGCGCGCAGCGTATGCTCGTCCACCGTATAATGGTGATACATGTCGAACTGCATCTGCGCGACGACGCGGCCGAAATCGGGCACGAACCGGCCGAAGATGCCCGCCTCGTTCATCGTCCGCAGCACGCGTTCGGGATCGCGCTTCGAGGCGAGCACATGCATGAAATGCCGGTTTGCCTGCGCATCCGCGCGCACGCGGGCGTCGATCATCTTGGCGTCGCGGCCGGCCATGCGCAGAGTGAGCGGATGCACCTCCAGCTCATATTGATCCGCCAGCGCGAACAGCTGGAGCAGGCGGACCGGATCTTCGGCGAAGAAGGTTTCGCTCGGCACCGCGAGCCGGCCGCGATCGAGCACGAAGCCCTCCAGCTTGCGCGGCCGCCTGCCGACCAGATTGATACCGAACCGGCGGCCCTTGGCGGCGAACGTCTCGTCCAGATGCGCCAGGAAGATCGCGGTCAGATCGCCCACTTCCTTCGCGGTGAGGAAGTAATGCTGCATGAAGCGTTCGACCGCGGATTTGCCCGGACGATCGGCATAGCGCATCCGCCGGGCGATTTCCGATTGAACGTCGAAGGTCAGCCGGTCCTCGGCCCGGCGCGAGAGAATGTGGAGGTGGCAGCGCACCGCCCAGAGGAAATTCTCGGCCTTGCGGAAGCGCCGCAATTCGTCCGCCGTGAACAGGCCGCGCTCGACGAGATCGCCGACATCGCGCACCTGATACGCATATTTGCCGATCCAGAAGAGCGCGTGAAGATCGCGCAGGCCGCCCTTGCCCTCTTTCAGGTTCGGCTCGACGACATAGCGGCTGTCGCCCATCCGCTCGTGCCGGCCATTCCGCTCGGCCAGCTTTTCGGCCACGAAGGTGCGCGCCGTGCCCTTCATCACGTCCTTCTCGAACCGCGCGGCGCCCTCGTCATAGAGCGGCTGATCGCCCCACACGTAGCGGGCTTCCAGCAGAGCGGTGCGGATGGTGAGATCGCTGTTCGCCATCCGCACCATCTCGTCCAGCGAACGGCTGGAATGGCCGACCTTCAGGCCCAGATCCCAGAGCGTATAGAGCATGGATTCGATGATCTGTTCGGCCCACGCCGCCTGCTTCCACGGCGTGAGAAAGGCGATGTCCACATCCGAATGCAGCGCCATCTCCCCGCGCCCATATCCGCCGACGGCGGCGAGCGCGAGGCGTTCGCCGGTGGAAGGATTGCTGTTGGGATAGAGGCGCTGCGTGGTGAAATCGTAGACGAGCCGCAGGATCTGATCGGTCAGAAACGCATAGGAAGCGGCGGTTTCGTTGCCCGAACTGGGGCTCGCGGCGAGACGCCGGGCAATCTCGTCCCGCCCAGACGCCAGCGCCTCCCGCAGCACCGGCGTCGCGGCGAGGCGAAGCGCGCTCGGCGCGGCCGTCTCCAGCCCATCCAGCGCATCGGCAACCGCACGCCTGTCGATGATCGCGCGGCGCGCGGAAATGGTGTCGAAGCGCGTCATCATGGAACGGGGCTCACATAGGCACGGGGGCCGGGTTCGTCATCCTAGCGGCGGAGCGTTTACGGGCCGTTGCCGGATTCGCTCCGCCGCTTGGGCGCTTATTCCAGCTCGAACGTCACTTGCAGCGATATCGCCAGCGTTTCCTCGCCCGGCTGGACCGGGGTGGAATCCTGCTTGGCGCGGGCAGCCATCATCATCATCGGCCGGACCGGCGGCTCCGCCCCGCCCGCTTCGCCGATGCGGACGATCCGCTTCACCCGTAGCCCGGCCGCCTTCGCATAAAGCTCAGCCCGCGCCTTGGCGGTGGCAAGTGCCTGCGTGCGAGCTTCGTCCAACGCACTTCCCGGCCGATCGACGGAGAAATTGGGGCCATCGATCTGGTTGGCGCCCGCCGCGACCAGGGAATCGAGAATGGATCCGGCCTTGGCGATATCGCGGAATTTGACGGAAACCTGATTGCTGGCCTCATAGCCCGTCAGGACCGGCGGCTGATTATCGGCATAGCGATATTGCGGCGTCAGCCGCAGCGCCGCCGTGCGAATGTCGCGATCGGCAATGCCCGCCTTGCGCAACGCCGCCACGGTGGCGGTCATGCGCTGGGCATTGTCGGCCATGGCCTTCGACGCACTCCCCGCCTGCGTGACGACGCCGGCGCTGATCGTCGCCAGATCGGGCGCGCGCGTCACTTCCCCTGTCGCGGCGATATCGAGCCGGGTGCCGGTCATCGCCAGCGGCAGAGGAGCATCCTGCGCCTCGACGGCGGCGAGGGGTAGCGTCGCGGCAAGCGCGACAGCCAGAAAACGAAACATTCTTCCTCCTTCGAATGGCAGACAGGTTCCTGCCGTCGGGCTCTATCCAGCCGCGTCGGTGGATGCCGGCTGAACGGGCGCCGAAACGATCCCATCCAGCGCGTCGCGCAGTTTCTGGGCGAGTTGCCCGACCGTGAAAGGCTTCAGCAGCACGTCCGCGCCGGAATCCAGCAGCCCTTCGCGCACGATCGTCTGGTGTGCATAGCCGGTGGTGTAGAGGATCCGCATCTTCGGATATCGCGTTCGAACCACCGCCGCCAATTCCGTGCCGCTCATGCCGGGCATGACGATATCGGTGAAGAGGATCGCATAGTCCGAACGCGTTTCGAGCATCGCCAGCGCACGCGCGCCGTCCGCCGCGACATCGACCGAATATCCCAGCTCCTCCACCGCCGAGCACGAGAATTTCCGCACCCGATCGTCATCCTCGACAAGCAGGATCCGTTCGCCGCCCCGCGCGCCAGCCGGCTCCGGCCCTGCCCCATGTTCTTCGGCTGCGACAATCGCGGCGCCATAACGCGGCAGAAAGAGACAGATCGTTGTCCCCTCGCCCAGGCTGCTTTCGATGGCGATATGGCCGCCGGATTGCTTGACGAAGCCGAACACCTGGCTGAGGCCGAGCCCCGTACCCTTGCCGACGCTCTTGGTGGTGAAGAAGGGATCGAAGGCGCGGGCCAGCACGTCCGGCGGCATGCCCGATCCATAATCGCGCACCATGATCGTCGCATAATCGCCCGCCGCGACATCGGGATGCGCCCGCACATACTCCTCATCCAGCGTGGCATTGCCGGTTTCGATCGTCATCCGCCCTCGCCCGCCGAGCGCATCACGCGAATTGACGGCAAGGTTGATGATCGCATTTTCCAGCTGCAACGGATCAACGAAGGTCGCCCATGTATCGGGCGCCAGCTTCGTTTCGATCTCGATACCCTCGCCCAGCGTCCGCCCGAGCAGATTGGAAAGATCGCTGGCGAGCCGGTTGATGTCCACCGCCGCCGGCGCCAGCGCCTGACGGCGCGAATAAGCGAGCAGGCGGCTGACCAGTGAGGCCGCACGCCCCGCCCCCTCGCTCGCGCTCGCCAGGCTCTGTGCAAGCCGCTCGGGATCGTCGATCCGCCGGCGCGCCATATCGATGCTGCCGATGACGACCGCCAGCATATTGTTGAAATCATGGGCGATGCCGCCGGTAAGCTGCCCCAGCGATTCCGTCTTCTGGATGTGACGAAGCTGCTCCTCGGCCTTTTCGCGGCCGCGCATCTCGGATTCCGCGGCATCGGCGGCGGCGCGCGCCTCGCGATGCGCGGCATCGACGGATTCATATCGCGAACGCGACTCCGTCACCGTCAGGTACGCGACCGCGACGACCAGGAACACCGTCGCGGCCAACCCGACCGAAAGCAGAGCGGTGCGCTGCTGCGCCTGTTTCTGGCGCTGCGCCAGCAAGGTTGCCTCGGTGGCGAACAGATGGCCAAGGTGGCTTCGTATGGCGAGGATCAGCGGAAAACCGCCCGGCCGATTGATCCTGAGATCGATCTGATCGATCGGCTTGGCGTCGCGCTCCGCCACCAATTGCCTGCCGTGGACGATGCGCTGATCGATCAAGGGTATGAGCGCTGTCAGCTCGCGCTGCTGGGCGCGGTTATCCCGCGTCATGGTCCGAAGTTCGGTTAGAATACGACCAATGTCTTCCCGGCTGTCCTGTAATTCCTGCTCCATCGCAGGCTGGCGGGTGAGCACGTAGCCGCGCAAGGCGCCATCATGCGTTGCCAGCCGTTCGCCCAGTTCCACGACGCGGGTCTGCACCTGAACCGAATGATCGGCCCACCGGTTGCTGGACGATACGCCGTTGGCGATCAGCAACGCGATCAGTCCGGCGATCACGACGATCACCAACCCCGCAAGCGGCATCAACGGAATTTTGCGCGGCACCGCGTCGAGCATAAGTATGTTGTTACCGGAGCGTGAGGCACACGCAAGCGCCCTCGGTATTTATGCTTAATCTTGCCACGGGTTAGCCGGCGCTTTGAACGATCTCCGCCCATGCGGCCTCGTCGATCACCTCGATACCGAGATCGGCGGCGGTCTTCAGCTTGGATCCCGCACCGGGCCCCGCGACGACCAGATCCGTCTTGGCCGAAACCGACCCCGCCGCCTTCGCGCCCAGCCGCTCGGCCTGTGCCTTGGCCTCATCCCGGCTCATCGTTTCCAGCTTGCCGGTGAAGACGACCGTCTTGCCGGAAACGCGGGAAGCGACGGTCTCGAGCACATAATCCTGCGGCACGCAGCCCGCCGAAAGCAGATCGTGCAGCGCCTCCTGATTATGGTCCTCCGCCCAGAAATCGACGAGGGCTTGGGCCACCTCCGGGCCGACCTGGCTGGTATCCACCAAGGCCGCGAGTTCCTTCGCGGCGCGCATCGCGAACTTGTCGTCCGCTTCGCCGATCGCCTGGACCATCTCCTCGCGCCGCGTGACCGCCTGCGCCAGCATCGCCTCCAGCGCGGCAAGGCTGCCCCAGCGCTTTGAAAGATCGCGTGCCGTCACTTCGCCGACATGGCGAATGCCGAGCGCGAAGAGGAAGCGGTCGAGCGGCGGATTTCGCCTCCCATCGATCGCGGCGATGAGATTGCGTGCAGATATTTCCGCCCAGCGTTCGCGGGTGAGAAGCTGGTCTTTCTTCAACCTGAAGATATCCGCCGGCGTCGAGACCAGCCCGTCGCGAAAGAACGCCTCGATGTTGGTAAGGCCGAGGCCTTCGATATCGAGCGCATGGCGTGAGACGAAATGGCGGAGGCGCTCCACGCGCTGGGCGGGGCAGATCAGCCCGCCGGTGCAGCGATAGACGACTTCGCCCACGTCCCGCTCGGCTGCGGACCCACATTCGGGGCATGTCGTCGGGAACACGTAAGCTGCCCCGCTGCCATCCGTCACCCGCTCCACCACCTGCGGAATGACGTCGCCGGCACGCTGGATCAGCACGCGATCACCCGGTTTGACGCCGAGCCGCTCGATCTCATCGGCATTGTGGAGCGTCGCGTTGGTGACGACGACCCCGCCGACCGTGACCGGATCCAGCCGGGCGACCGGGGTCAGCGCGCCGGTGCGGCCGACCTGAATGTCGATCGCGACGAGCGTGGTCTGCGCCTGCTCCGCCGGAAATTTGTGCGCGATCGCCCAGCGCGGCGCGCGGCTGACGAAGCCCAGCCGCTCCTGCCAATCCAGCCGGTCCACCTTGTAGACGACGCCATCGATGTCGAACGGCAGATCGGCCCGTACCTTTTCGATCGCGCGGTAATGTTCCAGCGCGTCGGCTTCGCCGACGATCCGTACCAGCCGATCCGAAACCGGAATGCCCCACGCGGCGATGGCCTGCATCACGCCATACTGCGTCTCGGCTGGCAGCACCGGCGCCTCGCCCCAGCCGTGGGCCAGGAAGCGCAGCGGCCGGCTGGCGGTGACGGCAGCATCCTTCTGCCGCAGCGATCCGGCAGCGGCATTGCGCGGATTTGCGAACTGGCGCGCCTTGGCGGGATCGTCCGCCTGTTCGATCAGGCGGCGGTTGAGCGCGACGAAATCGTCGTGCGCCATATACACCTCGCCCCGCACCTCGAAGAGATCGGGCGCGCCGGCGGGGAGCGTCTGGGGGATGTCGGCGATGTGGCGGACGTTGGCGGTGACGTCCTCGCCAGTCGTGCCGTCGCCGCGGGTTGCCGCGAGCACCAGTTCGCGGCGTTCGTAGCGGAGCGAACAGGAAAGGCCGTCTATCTTCGGCTCGGCGGTGAGCGCGACGGGCTCCTCGTCGCCCAGCCGCAGGAAGCGGCGCACCCGCCCGACGAATTCGGCGACGTCCTCATCGGCAAAGGCATTGTCGAGGCTAAGCATGGGCCGGGCATGGCGGACCTTGCCGAGTGCGCTGGACGGCGCCGCCCCGACGATGCGCGACGGACTGTCTGCGCGGACCAGATCCGGAAATGCCGCCTCCAGCGTGGCGTTTTCGCGAACCAGGGCATCATAGGCTGCATCCGAAATCTCGGGCGCGTCCCGATCGTGGTAGAGGCGATTGTGGTGCGCGATTTCCGTGGCCAGCGCCGCCAGCCGCTCCGCCGCGCCGTCGCGATCCATCGGCGGAGGCGCCGACATCAGAAGCCGTAGACCAGGGTGGCGCGCGTGACGGTATCCAGCTGTCGGCTGGTCGTCGGCGTCTCGCGCTCGAACTGGAGATTGTAGGAGAATTTTGCCTTCAGGGCGCCGAGCAGCTTGGTCTCCAGCGCCGTGGCGCTGGACGCCGTCGCATCGTCGCCCTCGAAGAACAACGCCGCATCCTGCCGGAAGGTGAGCGTCGGCGAAATCTGCCACATCGCGGAGAGGGAGCCGCGCCCGGCCAGCCGCGTCCGGTTCGCTTCGTCGATGAAGACCGTGCGACGCATCGCCGGCCCCGCTTCCAGCGTGATGTTCAGATTGGATCGGCTGGCCACCAGATAGCCGATGCCGACGCCGAACGTGCCGCGCGATTGGATGCCCAGGAAGCGATCATGCTCATATTGCGCGAGGCCATAAGCGTAATGCACGTCGTTGAACTTGTAATTGGGTTGCCAGGCCGCGAGCCAGCGCTCGGTGGTGCGCTCGTGATCCGTCTCCTGATAATCCAGCCGGGCCGTCAGCCGCTGACGCCAGCGTATGCCGTCGCGCTGCAACTTGGCGGAGGCATAGATACTGGTGGTGCGCGTCGTGCCGGTGGAGCGCGATCCGCCGGCCTCCAGCTCGCCCTTCCAGATCTGGAACAGGCTTGCGGCCATGATCCGCGCCTGCTCGCGCTGCTGTTCTTCCTGCCGCACGCCGGCCAGCAACTGCCGCTGCAAGGCGGAGATGCTCTCGATCTCGGTGATGTAGGTCGGGAAATTGTCCTTCGCGAGCCCGACGACATCGCTGATCGTCTTGTCGTTGCCCGTCTTGTACGCCGCCTCGATCATCGTGCGGACGGGCGCGGGCAGGCTCGGTCGCAGCGGGGCAAGCTCCAGCATCGGCTGGGGCACGACCGGCGCTTCGGGAGCGAAGGGCAGGCGCGGCACGATCTCCTCCATTGGCAGATCAGGCCCGAGCGCGGCAGCAGCGATCAAAAGCGCGATCGTCATTCCGCCGCCGCCAGATTATCGGCGAATGCCGCCAGGACGGCGCGATAGAGATCCTGCTTGAACGGTACGATCAGCTGCGGGAGATCCGCCGGCTCTGCCCACTTCCAGGCGTTGAATTCCGGATGCTTCGTGTCGAGATCAATCTGATCGTCCCGACCGAGATAGCGAAGCAGGAACCAATGCTGGCGCTGGCCACGATATTTGCCGCCCCAGACCTTCTTCTGCAGATCGGCCGGCAGATCGTAGAACAGGGGCTCCGCCGCTTCGGCGATCACCTCCACCCGATCCGCCGGGATGCCGGTTTCCTCTTCCAGTTCGCGCAACATGCCCTCGCGCGCGCCTTCGCCCGGGTCCAGCCCGCCCTGCGGCATCTGCCAGGCCTCCATCGTCGTATCGATGCGGCGCGCGACGAACACCTTGCCGGCATCGTTCAGCAGCATGATGCCCGCGGCGGGGCGATAGGGCAGATCGGTCATGTCGTCATTTTCCGCTGTTCGGCGGGCCGACTTCGGCCATGTCGGCATCGCGATCAAGGCCTCTAGCGGTTCGCTTTGCCGCTCGCGCCATTGCTGGCGCCGGGACACGGCCCTAAGGAGCGGCGAAAGGAGGCCTGCCTCATGCGTCCCGTCGATCTGCTTGCTCTCGCCTTCGTTGGATTTGCTGCCGTCCCGGCCGTCGCCCAGACGCCGCCCGCCGCGCCCGCGCGCCGCGTGACCAATCTGCCCGGCGTTTCGCCTGCGGGAAATGCGATCCTCACCAAGCTGGATGCGCAGGGCGATCCTCAATATGGCCAGCTCCGCCGCCAGCAGACCGGATTGAAGGATCAATTGTCCAACGCGATCATGGTGCCCGTAATCGATGTCGATCGCGTGACGGGGATCATGCGGCAGATGGATCTGGTGCAGAATCAGATTCGCGCCCGCTCCAGCGAACGCGTCGTCGCCGCGTTGAAGGCGCTGCCGGAGGCCGATCGCGGCCCCTTCCTGAGGGCTATCGCCAGACAGGTTGGCCCCGCCGCAAACTGATCGTGCATCCCGCCGGCTGCTGCGCCGTTCAGCCGGTATGACGTCCCAACCTTCTCTCGTCTGGTTTCGCCAGGATCTTCGTCTCGCCGATCAGGCCGCGCTTGCGGCAGCGGCCGAACAAGGCCCGATCGTGGCGCTCTACGTTCTGGATGACGAGGGGCCACGCAAGTGGCGGATGGGGGGCGCGCAACGCTGGTGGCTTCACCACAGCCTCACCGCGCTCGCCGCATCCTTGGGTCGCCACCGGATCCCGCTGATCCTGCGCAAAGGGCCGGCTGCCGAGATGGTCGCCGCCGTCGCGAAGGAGATGTCCGCCACGCGGGTTCATGCCATCCACCATGTCGAGCCCTGGTGGCAAGCGGCGGAGGCGGAGCTGGCGACGAAGGTGGACCTCATCCTCCACGCCGGCCAGCATCTTGCCGATCCGGCCGCTATCCGCACCGGCACCGGTGGGCGCTATCGGATCTTCACGCCCTTCTGGCGCTCGCTGAGCGCAACCTTGCCGCCCCCGTCGCCTAGCCCGGCGCCGGATCACCTTGACGGGCCGACCGGCATCCGCTCCGATCGCCTGGAGGATTGGGGGCTCCTGCCGACCAAGCCCGATTGGGCGGGCGGATTCGATGTCTGGACGCCGGGAGAAGCCGGAGCCCTGGAGGCGCTCGGCGAGTTTGCCGATAACGTTGCCGCCTACGATCACGATCGCAACCTGCCTTCCATGCAGGGCAGTTCCCGCCTGTCGCCGCATCTCCATTTTGGGGAGGTGTCGCCGGCCACCGTCTGGCACGCGACGCAGAAGGCCGCGCCGCGCGATGCGACGCCGTTCCTGCGCGAGCTTGGCTGGCGCGATTTCACCGCCAATCTCGTGGATCAGTTTCCGAACATCGGCGCGCAAAACGGCCGGGACGCGTTCGATCGGCTGCCGTGGCGCACCGGCACCGAGGCGAACGCCGATTTCGAGGCGTGGACGCGCGGTCGCACCGGTTATCCGATCGTGGATGCCGGGATGCGCCAATTGTGGACGATCGGCTGGATGCACAATCGCGTCCGCATGATTACTGCCAGCTTCCTGGTGAAGCATCTGCTGATCGATTGGCGGCGGGGCGAGCGCTGGTTCTGGGATACGCTGATCGATGCCGATTACGGCAACAACAGCGTCAATTGGCAGTGGATCGCCGGCACCGGCATCGACAGCAATCCGTTCGGCCGGATCATGGCGCCGCTCACCCAATCGGTGAAGTTCGACGCCGCCGAATATATCCGCGAGTGGGTGCCGGAGCTGCGCGAACTCTCCGATCAGATGATTCATGATCCACACGGCGCCGGTTGCGCGCCAGCTGATTACGCAGCGCCGCTGATCGGCCACCGCGAGGGACGAGAGCGAGCGCTGGCGGCGGGCGCTAAGGTGCGCAGCTAGCCCCGTCGCTCCAGCGCAGGCTGGAGCCTATGGCTTCCCCCGGTACGGTGGCACATCGATAGTCGAGAGACATGGACCCCAGCCTTCGCTGGGGTGACGGGCAAACTAACCCTCGACGCGCAGGCGGTGGCCGCTCGGGAAATCGCTGGCGAGCAGAGTGGCGATAGCCTGTCCGACCACATCGGGCGATTTCAGCGTCGCTACGTCCTCACCCGGAAAGGCCTTGGCCCGCATCGCCGTCGCGGTCGCGCCCGGATCGACGATCGCCACCCGCAGATCACCCAGCGTGCGCGTCTCTTCGCCGTAGCTGAGGACGAGATTTTCCAGCGCGGCTTTCGACGAACCGTACGCGCCCCAGAAGGCGCGCGGCACCGCGCCGACGCTGGAGGTGACGGCAACCACCCGGCCACGGCCGCTACGCCGGAGCAGCGGATCGAAGGCGGCGATCAACGCCTGCGGTGCGCCGACGTTCAGGGTCAGCAGCTTCGCATATTCCTTGGGATCGATCGCAGGCACTGTGCTGAGCGTGCCCAGCGTGGCGGCGTTGATGACGAGCAGATCCAGCTTCTCCCAGCGCCCGGCAACGGCCTCCGCCAGGCGCCCGATCGAATCGCCATCGGTCAGATCCAGCGGCGCGATCGTCGCCGATCCGCCAGCGGCGTGAATCGCCTCTTCGGTCTCCTCAAGCCCACCAGTCGTGCGGGCGACGAGCAGGACGTGTGCGCCGGCTGCGGCCAACGCCCTGGCGGTCGCCGCGCCGATGCCCCGGCTGGCACCGGTGACGAGGGCGATTTGATCTTGGAGAGGGAGCGTCATTGGATCTTCCGGCTTCCCTGTCCTTCGTCATTCCCGATTGACGGCAATTGGCATGACCACGCGGAAGGATCAGGCGTTTTCAGATATGGCCCCGCCAAAGCGGGGACGACGAGCCGTCAGGCCAATACGCGCTCGTCAAGCAAAGCGAACTGATCCGGCACGGTCAGCGCGTCATGATCGGTCAGCGGCGTCGGATAATCGCCGGTGAAGCAGGCGTCGCAATGGCTTGGCTGTGCCGGATCGCGGCCTTCTTCGCCCAACGCCCGATAAAGCCCGTCGACCGAGATGAAGGCCAGGCTGTCGGCATTGATGAAGTCCGCCATCTCGGCCACCGTCATTCGCGCGGCGAGCAATTTGGCGCGCTCGGGCGTATCGACGCCGTAGAAGCAGCTGTGGCGCGTCGGCGGGCTGGCGATCCGCATATGCACCTCGGTGGCGCCGGCATCGCGCATCATCTGCACGATCTTCAGGCTGGTCGTGCCGCGCACGATCGAATCGTCGATCAGAACGATGCGCTTTCCGGTGATCAGCGCGCGATTGGCATTGTGCTTCAGCTTTACGCCCAGATGGCGGATATTGTCCGCAGGCTGAATGAAGGTGCGGCCCACATAATGCGATCTGATGATGCCCAGTTCGAATGGGATTCCGCTTTCCTGCGCATAGCCGATCGCGCCCGGCACGCCCGAATCGGGCACCGGGATCACGAAATCGGCATCGACCGGATTTTCCTTGGCGAGCTCCGCGCCGATGGCCTTGCGGGTGGAATAAACCGATTTGCCGCCCAGAACCGAATCGGGACGGGAGAAATAGACCTGCTCGAACACGCACGGCCGCCCGCGCACCTTGCCGAAGGGGCGGATCGATCGGACACCGCCCTCCGATACCGTCACCAGTTCGCCGGGTTCCAGTTCGCGCACGAAATCGGCACCGCACACGTCCAGCGCCACCGTCTCGGAGGCGAAGATCACCGCCTCGCCCAGCCGGCCCATGACCAGCGGGCGGATGCCCAGCGGATCGCGGCAGGCGATCATGCCTTCCGGCGTCATGCAGACGAGGGAATAGGCGCCCTCGATCTTGCGCAGCGCATCGATGAAGCGATCGATCACCGTCCGATAGGTGGAGGTGGCGACGAGATGGATGATCGTCTCGGTATCGCTGGTCGATTGGAAGATGGAGCCCGAGCGGATCAGATCCCGCCGCAGCTTCATCGCATTGGAAATATTGCCATTGTGCGCGATGGCGAAGCCGCCGCTGGCCAGTTCGGCGAACAGCGGCTGAACGTTGCGAAGCGCCGTCTCGCCGGTCGTGGAGTAGCGCACATGGCCGCAGGCGACCTTGCCCGGCAGCGCCCGGATGATCTCGTCGCGATCGAAATTGCCGGCGACATGCCCCATCGCGCGATGCGTATGGAAATCGCGTCCGTCCCAGCTGGTGACGCCCGCCGCTTCCTGCCCGCGATGCTGGAGCGCATGGAGACCGAGCGCGACGACCGCGCTGGCGGATTCTGCATCGTAAACGCCAAATACGCCGCATTCCTCGCGGAGCGTATCGCCGTCATCTGTCTCGAATGGATTAGTGGTCAGCATCGTCCGTCCCGTCGCTGCGGTGGCTCATATAGGCAAGGTATCCTGACTTGTCGCCCCGCTGGACTGCCCATTTGCCGATTTCCTGTTTTCCATCACGACGACTAAGGGCAGCGCCATGAACGATCGCGAAACCGGAACCGTGTTGATGCCGCGCTGGGACGCGGCCGGGCTCGTCACGGCTATCGTCACCGATACGGCCACCGGCCTGCCGTTGATGGTGGCCCACATGAATGCGGATGCGCTGGACCGCACGATCGAGAGCGGCGACGCCTGGTTCTGGTCGCGCTCGCGCGGCCGGCTATGGAAGAAAGGCGAGACGTCCGGTCATGTGATGAAGGTGATCGAACTGCGCGTCGATTGCGATCAGGATGCCATCTGGATCCGCGCCGAGCCGCACGGCCCGGCATGTCATACAAACGCCACTAGCTGCTTCTATCGACGGATCGAGAATGGCGCGCTCGTCAGGGTCGATTGATCCGCCGGGAAAACGGTTCTCCGCGAACGTTCAGGCCGACGCAACTTCTGACGGAGAGATTCGTTGAGGGGGGACAAGGCAGGAAACGGGCGCGTACCGGCTTCGGTGTACCAGTAGCGTCGTTATGTACGAGTAGCGTCCGTAACGAAGTCTGCTCGCTTCCTCCTTGTACCGGCTCCTCAGCGCAACCGCAGCTTCGCTTCGATCGCATCCCAGATCAGTGCCGGCGTATCCGTGCCGTTGAAGCGATCGATCGCCACGATCCCGGTGGGGGAGGTCACGTTGATCTCGGTCAGATAGCCGGCGATCACATCGATCCCCACGAACAGCAGCCCACGCCGCGCCAGCTCCGGGCCGATCGCCGCGCAGATTTCGAGCTCGCGCTCGCTCAGATCCGATTGCACGCCCGATCCGCCGACCGCGAGATTTGATCGGATCTCGCCCGCCTTGGGCAAGCGATTGACCGCGCCAGCCGCCTTGCCGTCGATCAGCACGATCCGTTTATCGCCTTTCGACACGTCCGGCAGGAACGCCTGCACCATGAAGGGCTCCCGCCAGACCTGGCCGAACAATTCGGTCAGCGCGGCGAGATTCGCATCCTTGCGGGCGACGTGGAACACGGCCGAGCCGGCATTGCCGTAAAGCGGCTTGATGACGACCTCGCCATGCTCGGCATGGAAGGCCCGCGCCTCCTCCAGGCCGCGCGTGATCAAGGTGGGCGGCATGAACTGGGCATAATCCAGCACGAACAATTTCTCGGGCGCGTTCCGCACGGATGCGGGATCGTTGACGACCAACGTCTCGTGCTGGATCCGCTCCAGCAGATGCGTGGCGGTGATGTAGGCGAGATCGAAGGGCGGATCCTGCCGCATCAGCACGACATCCACGTCCGCGCCGAGATCGATCACCTTTTCCTCGACGACCGCGAAATGATCCCCCGCCACGCGCCGCACCGTCACGCGCCGCGCCAGTGCGGTGAGGCGGCCATCGCGATAGGACAGATCGCCCGCCGCATAATGCCACAGCACATACCCGCGCGCCTGCGCGCCCAGCATGATGGCGAACGTCGAATCGCCGGCGATGTTGATCGCCTCCAGCGGATCCATCTGGACGGCTACGGTCAGGCTCATGTCGCGAAAGGCTCCCGTTGGACGTCCGCGATGTAGGCTCTGGCGCGCATTTGTCACCCGATCCAGCGTTCTCGATATGGCGCAGCGTCCGCCCGGGCGCGATCAGGATCACGTCGATCCGGATATCCTGCCCCTCGCCCGCATATTTCGGCGCGAGATAGCCCGCCGCCGCTGCCACCCGCGCCAGACGCCGTTCATCGATCGCGAAATCCAGCTCGGCGGCCGTCCCGCGCCGCTTCACCTCCACGAACGCCACGAGATTGCCACGAGAGGCGATCAGATCCACCTCGCCCAACGGTGTCCGCACCCGTCGCGCCAGAATCCGCCAGCCCTTCAGCCGCAGCCACCATGCCGCCGCCGTCTCGCCGATCCGCCCGCTCTTTTCGGAGCGCCGCCTATCCCTCACCCCTCGCCCCGCAGAACCAGCGCGCGCGCATACAGATCGCGCCGGTTGAGTCCCGTCGCCTTGGCCACTTCGGACGCCGCCCTGGCTGCCGGCAGGCGCTCCAGCGCATCGATCAGCAAGGCATCCGCATCCGCCTCGGTGGCGGGCGGTGCTTCGCCCGGCGGGGCGATGACGATCACGATCTCGCCACGCGGGGGCACATCGGCATAGCGGGCCGCAAGCTCGCCGAGGGTGCCCGTCACGCATTCTTCGAACATCTTACTGATCTCACGCGCCACCGCCGCTTCGCGATTCCCCAACCGCGCGGCGAGAGCGGCCAGCGCCGCGCCCAGCCGAGGACCCGATTCGTACAGGATCAGAGTCGCGCGGATCGGGGCGAGTTCGTCGATCGCCTCGTCGCGCGCCTTGGCCTTGGACGGCAGGAACCCGGCGAACAGGAATCGGTCCGTCGGCAGGCCCGCCAGCGTCAGCGCCGCAATCGCCGCGCAGGGGCCGGGCAACGTCGTCACCGCATGGCCCGCCGCCCGCGCCGCCCGCACCAGCTTGAAGCCAGGATCGGAAATCAGCGGCGTGCCCGCATCCGACACCAGAGCTATCGCCTGCGTGCCGAGCCGCGCGACCAGATCGTCCCGAACCCGCTCCGTACTGTGATCATGATAGGGCACCATCGGCCGTTTCGTGCCGATGTGGCGCAGCAGCCCGGCCGTGACCCGGCTATCCTCCACTGCAATGGCGTCCGCCCGGGCCAGGATATCTGCCGCGCGGGGCGACAGATCCTTCAAGTTGCCGATAGGCGTCGCGACGATGTAGAGGCCGGGCTTGAGAGGTTCGGGATCAGGCATGACACATAGCATGGCAGAGGCATGGCGGCCGGGGCAAATCGGCAGCCGGGGTCCACTCGCATTCCTGATCCTGCTGATGGCGATCTTGCTATCCGCCTGCTCGGGCGGCCCGCGCCGTGCCGCGCCGACGGCGTCCGCGCCGCCCCCGGTCGCGAGCCGGCCCGGCCCCGTTCAGGGCCTGCCCGAAGATACGGATCGGCATCGTGTCGCTTTGCTGGTGCCGATGACGGGGCCCAATGCCGGCGTCGGCCAATCGATCGCCAATGCGGCCGTGCTGGCGCTGGTGGATACGAAGGACCGCTCGCTGCGCGTGACGACCTACGACACCGCGCCGGGCGCGGCGGCGGCGGCAAGCCGGGCGCTGGCCGAAGGCAATGCGCTGATCCTCGGCCCTTTGCTCGGGGCCGATGTCCGCGCGGTTTCCGGCCTTGCCGCGGCGCGTGGCGTGCCGGTCGTAGCCTTCTCCAACGATACGGCCGCTGCCGCGGACAATGTCTGGCTGCTCGGCTTCCAGCCAGCCCAGTCGATCGAACGCGTCGTTCGCTTCGCGCGGTCCAAGGGGCTGACGCGTTTTGCCGGGCTCGTGCCGCAAGGCACTTATGGCCGCACCGCATCCAGCACGCTGATCCGGGTCGCCGAATCGGCGGGCGGCAGCGTCGTCGCGATGCAGACCTATGATCGATCGTCCGGGATCGCCGCCGCCGTCACCACACTCGCCAAACAGAAGTTCGATGCGGTCCTCATCGCAGACAGCGGCCGGGTCGCAGTCGTCGCCGTGCCGCTGCTACGCAAGCAGGGCGTCACCGCGCAGGTGCTCGGCACCGAATTGTGGAATGCGGAGCCGGGCCTTGCCTCCGTCGCGGCCATGAACGGCGCGTGGTTCGCATCCGTGGACGACAAGATGTTCGCCCCGCTTTCGAACCGCTACCGCGCCCGCTACGGCAAGACCCCCTACCGGCTCGCCAGCCTCGGCTATGATGCGGTGCTGCTGGCTGTGCGGATCGGGCGGGACTGGAAGACGGACGCGCCGTTCCCGGTCGCGCGCCTGACCGATGCGGGCGGTTTTGCCGGCGTGGATGGCGCCTTCCGGTTCGGCAATACCCGCCTCGCGGAACGTTCGCTCGCCGTGCATCAGCTTGGTGCGGGCGGCCGAACCGTCGTCTCGCCGCCACCTGCCGGCTTCTAGCGCCGGACTCGGCAGCGAGCCCGCGCCTAACGCGCTATTTCCGCCAGGATCGCGTCCAGCACCAGAATGTTGCCGGGCGTGATCCGCAGGCGATCTCCCTCCTGCTCCAGCAAGCCCCGATTGATCAGCCGGGCCATACGGGCGGAGTCGATCGCCTGCCCGCATCGGGCGAGGCTGACGCCTTCCTCCAGCCTTAGCCCCATCAGCAGCGTCTCCGTCGCCTGGGCAGCGGGATCGAGCGCCTCCTGCTCGGCAATGCCGTTCGCCTGCCCGTCGATACGCGCCAGCCAGTTTTCCGGCTTCTTCGCCCGCACCGTCGCCACGCCCGCGCGGCGGCCATGCGCGCCGGGGCCCACGCCCAGATAATCGCCATAGCGCCAATAGGTCAGGTTGTGCCGGCTCTCCTCGCCCGGCCGGGCATGGTTGGAGACTTCGTAGGCGGGGAGGCCGGCCGTCGCCGTCATCTCGCGCGTCAGTTCGAACAGGTTGGCGCCATGATCCGGATCGACCGGCGGGATCTCGCCCCGCGCCGCCATCGTCGCGAAGCGCGTGCCCGGCTCGATCGTCAGCTGGTACAGCGACAGATGCCCCGTTCCGAAACCGATGGCGCGCCCCAGTTCGGCCTCCCACGCCGCTTCGCTTTGCCCCGGTCGTGCATAGATCAGATCGAAGCTCACCCGATCGAAGCTGGCCTGCGCCACATCGAGCGCCCCGAGCCCCTCCGCTACGCCATGTGCGCGGCCGAGGAAGCGAAGCACCGCGTCGTCCAGAGCTTGCAGGCCCAGGCTGACACGGTTGACCCCTGCCGCCGCCAGATCGGCAAAGCGCGCCGCCTCGACCGACGAGGGGTTCGCCTCCAGCGTGATCTCGATCCCCGGCGCGAACCCCCAGCGGCGCTCCGCATCGGCCAGGATCGCGGCCACGGTGGCGGGGGGCATCAGCGAAGGCGTGCCGCCGCCGAAGAAGATCGATGTCAGTGGGCGTTGCGGGCCGATCTCGGCCTCGAACGCCAGATCCGTGAGCAAGGCCTGACGCCAGCGATCCTGATCAACACCGTCGCGAACATGGCTGTTGAAATCGCAATACGGACATTTGGAGACGCAGAACGGCCAATGCACGTACAGCGCCAGCGCAGCCTGCCCGGCCACCTCCGCCGTCCGCTCATGATCCGCCTGTAAAAGCAGCGTTCCCGTCCCTGCAAACGGACGGCTAGAGGACAGCCGCCACCAATTTCCGAAAGGCATCCGCGCGATGGCTGATGCCGTGCTTTTCCGCCGGATCCAGCTCGGCAAACGTGCGGGTGTCGCCAAGCGGCACGAACACGGGATCGTAGCCGAAGCCGACGGTGCCGCGCGGCGGCCAAGTCAGCGTGCCCTCAGCCCGCCCCTCGAAGCTTTCAACATGCCCGTCCGGCCAGCAGAGCGAGAGAACGCACACGAAATGCGCATCGCGGCCGGCCTCCGGCCCTTTTGCCGCAAGCGCGTCCTCCACCTTGCGCATCGCCATCTGCCAATCGCGCGTGCCGTCCGGAGTCTCCGCCCAATTGGCCGTGTAGACGCCGGGATCCCCGCCCAGTGCATCCACACACAGGCCGCTATCGTCCGCGAGCGCGACCAGACCGGACAGATCGGCGGAGAAGCGCGCCTTCAGCTCTGCATTAGCGAAGAAGGTCGTGCCCGTCTCCTTGGGCTCGGGAATGCCGAGCGAGGCGGCAGAGACCGGCTCGATGCCATAGGGCGCCAGCAAAGCGCGGATCTCGCGGACCTTGCCCTCATTGTGGCTGGCGATGACGAGCTTGCCCGGCTGCAGCTTCCGGTGCGGCACGGCCGACGGCTCATCATCGATCAGCTCGATGCTCATTTGCCGACGGCCTGACGCTGGGCGGCGAAAATCTCGCCGCAGCCGATGCGGGCGAGACGAAGCAGGCGCAACAACGCCTCCTCATCATAGGTCGCGCCTTCGGCCGTCGCCTGCGCTTCGGCGATGTTGCCGTCCGACAGCAGCACGAAATTGGCGTCGGCATGAGCATTCGAATCCTCGATATAGTCGAGGTCCAGCACCGGCGTGCCTTCGTAGATGCCGCACGATACGGCGGCGACCTGCGACTTGATCGGATCGGCGACCAGCGCGCCGGCGGCAAGCAGCTTGTCGACGGCGATGCGCAGCGCCACCCACGCTCCGGAGATCGACGCGGTGCGGGTGCCGCCGTCGGCCTGGATCACATCGCAATCCAGCGTGATCTGGCGTTCGCCCAGCAGCGTCATGTCGCAGACGGAGCGCAAGGACCGGCCGATCAGTCGCTGAATCTCCTGTGTGCGGCCGGACTGCTTGCCCTTGGCGGCCTCACGGCTCCCGCGCGTATGGGTGGCGCGGGGCAACATGCCATATTCGGCGGTGATCCAGCCCTGGCCCTTGCCGCGCAGGAACGGCGGCACCCGCTCTTCCACCGAAGCGGTGACAAGCACCTTGGTATCGCCGAAACCGATCAGCACGCTGCCCTCGGCATGGACGGTGTAGTTCGGCTGGATCGAGATCGCCCGCATCTGATCGGGGGCGCGGCCGCTGGGGCGCATGGAAGCTCCTTATCTGTTCGCCGCCGCCCTACCTGTTTGGAGGGCGCGAAGGAAGCGGCTGCTAGCCGACCGGTACGACCCAGATCAGGACATTGCCGAGCAGCACCGCCGCCGCGACGAGCATGAGGATGCCGCGCTTGCGATCGCGCTTTTTCGCGATGAGCCAGGCACCGCCCAAGGCCAGCGCGAAACACGCCAGCATCGCGATGGAATAGGCAATGGCGCCGGAAATTACGGGCATCCGACGGCTCCCGATAACGCGGCCACGCTTCGTGGCCGTTTGTGCTGGAGGTGTGGAGACATCCGCTTCCCTTCGCCAATCGGCCCCGAGCAATCGACCTTTGTGCATCCGGGCATTGCGGCCCGCATGCCCCATCAAGACAAAGGGCCCAGCGTTGCCGCCGAGCCCCTGTCGTTCAGCCTTGCGGCCCGTCTCAGTGCTTCTTGTCCCGCCAGATCGTCTGGTACGAACCGTAGGCCAGCAACGTCGCGATCAGGAGGAAGATCGAAACCGCGATGCCGGTGCGATGACGGTTTTCCAGCTTCGGCTCGGCCGCCCACATCATGAAGGCCGACACGTCCATCGACATCTGATCCAGCGTCGGCTTGGTCCCATCCGAATAGCTGACCTGACCCTCTGCCGTTAGCGGTGGCGGCATCGCGATGTTCAGGTTCGCGAAGTACGGATTGAAGTGCAGCCCCGTCGGCGTCTTGGCATCCGGGAACGCCTTGAGCAGCTCTTCGCCCTTCTCGTTCTTGTAGCCGGCCTGATCGCGATAGCCGATGATCAGCGAGTGGATGTAATGCGCACCGCCCTCACGCGATTTGGCGAGATCCGAGAAATCCGGCGGCAGGGCATTGTTGTTGGCGACCCGCGCAGCCGTCTCGTTGGCGAAAGGCGACGGGAAATAATCGCTCGGCAGCGCCTTGCGGGTGCTCGGCTCGCCGGTCTTGTCATTCACCGACGGTACTTCCGTCTGCCACTGCTTGGCGATCGCCTTCACTTCAGGCTTGGTGAAGCCGATCTCTTCAAGATCGCGGAAGGCGACGAGCTTCATCGAATGGCAGGCCGAGCAGACTTCCTTGTACACTTGGAAGCCGCGCTGCAGCTGCTGCCGATCATATTTGCCCCAGATCGGGTTATCGAAGGAAAAGCTGACCTCCTTCGGCTCCATGTGGAACTCATGGCTTGCCGTCACGACCGCGGGTTCGCGCGGCATGATGAAGGCGATGAGCAGCGCCGAGACGAAGGCGAGGCCGGCGAGGAAACCGCCGATGCGGACGATCACGTTCGTATTCCCCTTTGGCTCAGTGCGCGTGGCCGGCGGTGGCCGGTCCAGGCTCGACGCCGAACGGCGCCGCTTCTTCGGCTTCGCCGTGCAAAACCGATTCCGTGATCGAGTTGGGCAGCGGCTTGGGCACTTCGAACAGATTGATGATCGGCACGATGATCAGGAAGTGCGCGAAATAATAGGCCGCCGTGAACTGGCCGATCCGCACATAGGGCTCTTCCGCCGGGCTCTTGCCGATATAGCCGAGCACCAGCACGTCCACCACGAGGATCCAGAACGCCACCTTGTACATCGGCCGGTAATTGGCCGAACGTACCGGCGACTTGTCCAGCCACGGCAGGAAGAACAGCAGCGCGATGGCGCCGAACATCGCGATGACGCCCCACAGCTTCGCGGGCACCCAGAACCAGTTCACCGTGAAGGCGCGCAGAATCGCGTAGAAGGGCCAGAAATACCATTCGGGCACGATGTGCGCGGGCGTCGAAAGCGGGTTGGCCGGAATGTAATTGTCCGGATGGCCCAGCGCGTTCGGCGCGAAGAAGGTGAGGGCTGCGAAGACCAGGAAGAACACGCCCGCCCCGAAACCGTCCTTCGACGTATAATAAGGGTGGAACGGCACCGTATCCTGCGGACCCTTCACATCGACGCCAGTCGGATTGTTCGAACCCGGAATGTGCAGCGCCCAGATGTGCAGGATGATGACGCCGGCAATCACGAACGGCAGCAGATAGTGCAGCGAGAAGAAGCGGTTCAACGCGGCATTGTCCGGCGCGAAGCCGCCCAGCAGCCACGTGTGGATCGGCGCACCGACGAGCGGCAAGGCCGAGAAGAAGCCGGTGATGACCTGCGCGCCCCAGAAGCTCATCTGGCCCCAGGGAAGCACGTACCCCATGAACGCCGTCGCCATCATCAGCAGGAAGATGACCACGCCGAGCAGCCACACCATCTCACGCGGCGCCTTGTACGATCCGTAATAGAGGCCGCGGAAAATGTGGATGTAGACGACGATGAAGAACATGCTCGCGCCGTTCATGTGCGCATAGCGGAGCAGCCAGCCCTGATTCACGTCGCGCATGATGCTTTCGACGCTGTTGAAGGCGATGTCCGCATTGGCCGCATAATGCATGGCCAGCACGATGCCGGTGACGATCTGGATCGTGAGCGCAAGGCCCGCCAGAACACCGAAGTTCCAGAAATAATTGAGGTTGCGCGGCACCGGATAACCGGCGCCGACCGCGCTGTAAACCAGGCGCGGAAGCGGCAGGCGGCTGTCGACCCACTTCATCAGCGGGTTCTTCGGCTCGTATTGGGCGGCCCAGGGGAAGCTCATGTTCGTCTAAACCTCAGCCGATCTGCACGATAGTGTCGGATTTGAAGGCGTATTCCGGAACCTGCAGGTTCAGGGGCGCCGGCCCCTTCCGGATCCGCGCCGCCGTATCGTAGACCGATCCGTGGCACGGGCAGAAATAGCCGCCATATTCCCCGCGGGTCTCGCCCTCGCCCGCGCCCAGCGGCACGCAGCCGAGATGGGTGCACACGCCCAGCGTGATCAGCCAGTTCTTGTGGCCTTCCTTGGTCCGCTGCGCCAGCGTCTGCGGATCACGCAGCGTGCCGACCGGGACCGCATCGGCCTCCTGAATTTCCTTCGGGGTCAGGTTGCGGATGAAGACGGGCTGCTTGCGCCACATCGTCTTGATCGCCTGGCCCGATGCGATCGACGAGATATCCACCTCGATCGCGGCGAGCGCGAGCACGTCCGCCGACGGGTTCATCTGGTTGACCAGCGGAAACACCACCGCGACGGCACCGACGCCGGCAAAGCTGACGGCGGCGATATTCAGGAAGTCACGACGACGCGGGCCTACACCTGCCTCCTCCGCCTCACCTATCACCGGCGGACGCTGGTTTGGATCATCCGACGTTTGCGACATCGCCATTCGCGAAAAACCTCTGCGCTGAACCCCCACGCAACCCCTATGATTGGGGCGCGGCTGCGAGGCCTGTAGACGCCCGATTGCCGGTTTGCCAACTGCCTTTGCTGCTTTTGCGATCGGTTCGTAACGATTGCAGCCTCTTGCGCAGCCGTCGGGTGCGCGGCAAGCGCCTGCGGATATGGCTACAACCGATATTCCGCTCGATGCCGAGCAGCAGGCGGCCCGTCTCTGGTTCGAAAGTCTTCGGGACCGAATCTGCGCAGATTTCGAAAGCATCGAGCGCGAGGCGGGCAGCGATGCGGCCTTCGAATATGCCCCGTGGGACCGGCTCGATCCCGATGGTAGCCCTGGCGGCGGCGGCGTGCGCGGCGTGATGAAGGGCCGCGTGTTCGAGAAGGTCGGCGTGAACGTCTCCACCGTTGGCGGGCATCTGGACCAGGAATTCGGCAAGACGATCCACGGCGCGGCGGAAAATCCCGCTTTCTTCGCGACGGGCATCAGTCTGGTCGCCCACATGGCCAATCCGCATGTGCCGGCGGTGCATATGAATTGCCGGTTTCTTGCGACGACGAAGCGCTGGTTCGGCGGCGGCGCCGATCTCAACCCGGCGCTTCCCCGGGATGAGGATACGGCGGATTTCCATGCTGCCCTGCGCGCGGCTTGCGAGGCGCATCCCGGCCCGGGCGACTATCCGGCTTACGCGAAGTGGGCCGAGGAATATTTCTGGATCCCCCACCGCAACGTCGCGCGCGGCGTGGGCGGCATTTTCTTCGATCATGTCGAAGGCGATTTCGAGACGAACTTCGCGTTCGTGCGCGACGTGGGAGAGGCGTTTCTCGACGGCTTTCCGCGAATCGTGCGGCGGCGGATGGGGGAGGCCGTGAGCGAAGCCGATCGGGCAGCATTGCTCGCCTATCGGGGCCGCTATGCCGAGTTCAATCTCGTCTACGATCGCGGCACATTGTTCGGGCTGAAGACAGGCGGCAACGTGGATGCGATCCTGATGAGCCTGCCGCCCGTCGCCACCTGGGCCTGATGCCATGACGCTATCGGCGGTGGCGGAGGGCGAACTGGCGGCGATCGTCACGTCGCTGGACATGCGCGAGCGGCCCAAACCGCGCCCCCTGCCCGCCTCGCCCTTCCGCCTGGTCCGCTGGGCGAGCCCCTCGCCGGCGGCTTATCGCGCGCTGTTTACCCGGGTAGGCGCGCCGTGGCTCTGGTTTTCGCGGCTGATGCTGGATGATCCGGCGCTTCTGGCGATCATCGGCGATCCGGCGGTGGCCGTCCATGCCGTGATCGATCGCGCGGGGATCGAAATCGGGCTGCTGGAACTGGACTTCCGGGTGGCCGGCCAATGCGAGATCGCTTTTTTCGGCCTCATCCCCGAAGCCGCGGGCAAGGGGCATGGCCGCTGGCTGATGGCGGAGACGCTGGCGCGGGCATGGCGCGCCGACGTGACACGGGTCTGGGTCCACACCTGTACGCTGGATCATCCCTCGGCGCTGAATTTCTACCGCGCGCAGGGCTTCACGCCATTCGCCAGAGCGGTCGAGACGTTCGCGGATCCCCGCCTGCTGGGGGTGCTACCGCGCGAGGCCGGGCCGCACGTGCCCGTTCTGGATCAGGCGCGGCCGGTGCGCTGAAGATAGAAGCAGGCGACGAGCAGGTAAAATGTCCCCCATTCCACTGCCGAGAGCAGCGCGCCGAGCAAAGCCACCAGCGTATTGCCAAGCTCCGGCTGGCCGAGCAATCGGGCGACCAGCAGAACCACGGAACCCAAGGCGACGTTGATTGCCATCCCCAGCACCCAGGCACCGGCGAGAAACACGAACAGCCCGCCGATCAGCCGCACGATCTGCCCACGATAGAAAGCGAATCCTTCCCGCAGCGCCGCGACCGGGCCGAAGCCCTTGTCGACGATCAGCGGCATGATGGCGATCATGCAGATCCCGGCGACGATCATGCCGATCAGCGTCGCGATGACGAGCAGGCTCGCGCCCGATGGGAGCGTACTGACGAGGATGCCGACCACGATCAGCACGGCGAACAGCGCACCGAACAGGATCACGGCAGCGCCCAGCCACGCCGGCAATCGGCGCAGCGCCGTGACGATGGCCTCTGCCACGCTGATCCGGGGCAGCAGCACCAGCGCCTGCAATGCCATCGCCCCGATTATCGTGACGAGGCCGGCGGCGAACATCAGCGGCGTCACCCAGGCCGGCATGGTTAGGCCCAACGCCCGCATGGCCGTGATGGTCGGCGTCACGCCGCGCAGCATCGGCTGCACGATCAGCCCGACGATCAGGGGCGGCAGGGCCAGAAACGCGAGCGCGAGCGGCAATGCCAGCTGCCACTCCCGTGCGACGAAGCGCTGGAGCGCGCTCAAACCCTGCTCGATCGAAATATTGTGCACCGCCCGCTCCTGCCGCGATTCGTAGCGAAAAGCGAGCATTTGCAGCGCGAGCGGGTGGACAGGCCGGCTTGCCAGCGAGGCCGGCCGGTCTCACATCGGCGGCATGACGACCTGCGACCCGACGACGCCTCTTCCATCCGGCCCTCCCCCCGACCCTGCCGTGGAGTGGCGGGTGAGCGCCGGGCTGACGGATTACGCGGCGGCGGTAGCCGAGATGGAAGAGCGCGCTGCCGCGATCCGGGCCGGCACCGCGAGCGAGCTGGTCTGGCTGCTGGAACATCCCCCCGTCATCACCGCCGGCACCAGCGCACCGCCTGAGGAGCTGTTGTCGCCGGATCTCTTCCCCGTCCACCGCTCCGGGCGCGGGGGGCGTCACACCTATCATGGTCCCGGCCAACGGGTCGGCTATGTGATGCTGGATCTCGACGCGCGCGGGCGCGACGTCCGCTGCTATGTCGCGAAGCTGGAGCAGTGGATCATCGCGGCGCTGGGCCGGCTGGGCGTTTCGGCGCGGACGGCGGATGGCAGAATCGGTATCTGGGTGGACGAACCTGTGGTTGCGGGCGGCGGCGAGGCCAAGGTTGCCGCGATCGGGGTTCGCGTCCGCCGTTGGGTGACGCTCCACGGCTTTTCGATCAACGTTGCACCCGATCTTTCCCACTTCGGCGCCATCGTCCCATGCGGGATTGCCGAACATGGCGTGACCAGTTTGCAGCGGCTTGGCGCACCCGCCAGCATGGATCAGCTGGATGCGGCGCTGGCCGCGGAATTCCCGAAGTTTCTGTGGAGCTTATCGCAGGTGCGGTAGACTCTTGAGAGAACGGGGCTTTCTGCTAGGATCAAGTCCGATTTGGGAATTGGCAGCCAAGCCCGGTCCAAATCGCACTAGGGAGTCTGGACATGAGCATCATCAAGAAGACCACGGCTGTCGCCATGATCGCCGTTGCCGCGCTGGCTGTTTCGGCCTGCGGCAAGACCGAGAACACGAACATCACGGAAAACACGACCGTGACGGACATGAACACGATGGCGCCGGAAGAAGGTACCATGAACGACATGTCGGGCATGGAAATGGGCAACGAAGCGGGCAACAGCTCGAACATGATGTAAATCCGTTCGCGGATTTAGATTTGGAAGGGCTGCCGGGTCACACCGGCAGCCCTTTTGATTCGCATGAAAAACAAGCCGGTCTGCCGGTTGGCCCGCATCAAGGATCAACAGGCATCTTGCCGCACACATCGCATCCTGTTTTAAGTCGCTTTGGGAGAAGGCTGCATGGCAAGGGTTTGGAATAAGGCGATTCCCGCCACGGCGGCGGCATGCCTCATCGCGACATCGCTGGCGCAGCCTGCCAGCGCCTATCTATTCTGGCGATCGCCGCAGTTGAAGGGTGAGCCCGTAAAGGGCGACGAACCCGGCCTGCTGGTGCCGCTGCCGGGCGCAACGCCGAAGGAAATCAGCGCCAATCTGCTCTGGGGCATGCGCGCCGGCCTGAACGTAGCCGCGCTGCAGTGCCAGTTCGCGCCGTCTCTGCTCACCGTGAGCAACTATAACGCGTTGCTCCGCAATCATTCGGGTGAGTTGCAGGACGCGTACAACGTCCTGACCGGCTACTTCAAACGCCAAGGCGCGCCGGTGAGCGCGCCTGCGAAGGTCAAGGGCAAGGCCGCGCCCAAAGCAAAGGCAACTGGCGGAACCAGCTGGTCCACCGCGCTCGATCAATTCTCCACCCGCACCTATAACGGCTTTTCCACTTTCCACGGGCAGCTTGAATTCTGCGAAACCGCATCGTCCATCGGCCGCGAAGCCTTGGCGCTCAAGCGCGGCGAGCTGATGTCGCTGGCCACGGCCCGGATGCGCGAATTCCGCAACAGCCTTTCGCCCGCCGGAGACATGGTGTTCGCCTATGGCACCAACAGCATCGTCATGGCACCGATGCCAGCCGTCGGCTGCGTCAACAAGAAGGGCAAGCCGATCGCCTGCAAGGATTGAGGACCGCTTAGCGCACCCCGATCATCTTGTGGGTCTGGAGCGAGAGGCGCCAGGCGGGGTTCGCCAGCACGAAATCGATGCAGGCCTGGCGTGTATCGCCCAATCCGATTCCGTCCATCGGCTGCACCAGCCGGTGGGCAAAATCCCAGCGTTCCAGTTCGGCCGGGTCCACGCCCGCCTGCGGCCAGATCAGCTTCAGCTCATCGCCGGATTTCTGCACGATCGTCGTGCCCGCCTTCGGGCTGACGCAGATCCAGTCGACGCCTAGCGCTACCTGGTTGGTCCCGTTCGTCTCGATCGCGATTTCGAAACCGCGTGATTTCAGCGCCGCAATGGCTGCCGCATCCAGCTGCAAGGTGGGTTCGCCGCCGGTGATCACGGCGAACGGCGCGGCCTCGCCGGTCAATCCCTCCTGCCAAAAGGCGATGGCGCGATCCGCCAGCGAACCGGCATCGGCGAAACGCCCGCCGCCCTCGCCATCCATTCCCACGAAATCCGTGTCGCAAAACCGGCACTCGGCCGCGATTCGATCGATTTCACGGCCCGACCACAGGTTGCAGCCGGCAAAGCGGATGAAGACGGCGCGCCGCCCTGCCTGCAGCCCCTCCCCCTGAAGGGTCAGGAACATCTCCTTCACGGCATAGCTCATGCCGGTGGCGGACCTGCATAAAGGGTCGGATCCGGCAGGCCCGCTTCGGTGAAGCCCTTTGCGCGCAGGCGGCACGCATCGCAGGTGCCGCACGCCTTCGCCTCGCCATCGACCGAAACCGGATCGTAACAGGACCAGCTGATCCCGGCATCCAGGCCAAGACGCACCGCCTTCGCCGCAATGTCCGCCTTGGTCATGTGCAGTAGCGGCGTCTCGACACGGAAATTGTCGCCCTCGACGCCCGCCTTGGTCGCAAGGTTGGCAAGATCCTGAAAGGCATGGACGAATTCCGGCCGGCAATCCGGATAGCCCGAATAATCGAGCGCGTTCACGCCGATCCAGATGCTGCGCGCACCGCACGATTCGGCAAAGCCGAGCGCCAGGCTCAGGAAGATCGTGTTGCGCGCCGGCACGTAGGTGACCGGAATACCGGGTTCGACGCCGCTCTTCGGCACCGCGATATCGGCGGTCAGCGCCGACCCGCCGAAGCGGGTCAGGTCCAGCGGCAGAATGATGTGCCGCTCCACCCCGATCGCTGCGGCCACCCGCTCGGCAGCCTCAAGCTCCACTCGATGGCGCTGATTATAATCGATGGTGAGCGCGCAGACGGCGCGCCCGGCCTCGCGCGCCAGGCCGGCCACGACCATCGAATCGAGGCCGCCGGACAGAAGGACGACCGCCTTTTCGGCGGAGGAAGAGGATTGGCTGCTCATGGGGCGTGCACATAGGGACCGAACATGCCGGACGGAAGACGCCGCGCGCTGATCGAGCCGCGCCGCCCGGCCGACAAAGAAATGGGCCGCTCTCGTCGGAGAGCGGCCCAGTTACGGGCTTTCGCCCGCTAGGGGAGGACAGTGCCGGGGGCACTGCGTATCCTCCTAGGCCAAACTTACTAAATGAAGCGTGAACGTGCGCGCTCAGGCGAGCGCCGCCTCCATCGAAAACCGCCGTGCGCAGAATTCGCAATCGATATGGATGAGCCCGTTCTCATCGGCCATGTCGGCACGCTCCTCCGCCGGAAATCGCTCGATCACCGATCGCACATGATCCGGATCGCAGCGGCAGCCGCGCGACAGCGCCACGGTCGGCAGCACGCGCACCTCATCTTCATTGAACAAGCGCCAGATCAGCGTTTCCAGCGGCAGCGCCGGATCGGTCAGTTCGTCGAGCCGGACGCTGCCACCGAGCGCATCGACATGATCCCACTCGGGGTGGTCCAGCCGCGTGTGGATGCGATCACGTCCCTCTTCGCCCTCCGGCAGATGCTGCAATAGCAGCCCACCGGCCACATGCGTGCCGTCCGCCTGACGCGCCACCCCGATTCGGACAAGGCTGGGTATCTGTTCGGAGTGGGCGAAATAGCTTTCCGCCGCCTCGGCCAGCGATCCGCCTTCCAGCGGAACGATGCCCTGATAGCGTTCGCCCGTTACCGCCTGATCGAAGGTGATCGCCAGATAGCCCTTGCCGAAGAGGGCGAAGAGCGAGGGATCGACCGGCAGTTCCGCCAGCTTTTCGGGATCGTGACGCAGATAGCCGCGCATTTCGCCGCCGCGATAATCACAGACCAGCAGCTCGATCGGACCGCCTTCGGTCTGCGCCTGCAAAGTAAGCTGCCCGCCGACATCCTTGAGCGTGGATCCGAACAAAGCGGCCAGCACCACGGCCTCCGCCAGTACGCGCTCGATCACCGGCGGATAGCCATGCGCGCCGAGGATCGTGTCGAGAGCGGGGCCGAGGCGGGCAATGCGCCCACGGGCGTGACGGCCGGGAATGGTAAAGCCCAGCGCGGTATCGATCGGAAATGTCATGACGCGAATGTCGGGGCGGACGGCGGATTTTTCCACCCCACCCCGCCCGTCATACCAGCGAGGCTGGCACCCATGTCTCTCTGGACGGGCGGTGCGCCTCGCGAAGCGAGACATGGGCCCCAGCCTTCGCTGGAGCGACGAGAGGTCAAATCTTGCCGAAGCACCAGAGCAGGATCGCCTTTTGCGCGTGCAGGCGATTTTCCGCCTCGTCCCAGATCGCCGAACGCGGCCCATCGATGACGCTATTCACCACTTCCTCGCCGCGATGCGCGGGCAGGCAGTGGAGAAACAGGCCATCCGGCTTCGCACTCGCCATCAGCTCTTCCGTCACCTGATAGGGCGTCATCGCCGCCAACTTCTGATCGGCATGGTCCTGCCCCATCGATATCCACGTATCGGTGACGACGATGTCCGCACCCTTGACCGCCTCGTCCGGATTGCGGGTCAGGATCGGCGGATGATTGCCGGTGCGCCGCGCTGCCTCCACGACCTCCGGATCGGGATCATAGCCCTCCGGCGTGGCGGCGGCGACGTCGAAGCCCAGCAGGCTGCCCGCCTCGATGATCGAGTGAAGCACGTTGTTACCGTCGCCAAGCCACGCCCAGCGGCTGCCCTCCACCGGCCCGCGCCGCTCCTGGAAGGTCAGCAGATCGGCCATGATCTGGCAGGGGTGGCTCTTGTCGGTCAGCCCGTTGATAACGGGCACGGTCGCCTCGGCGGCAAGCTCGACCACCTTGGCATGATCGTCCGTCCGGATCATGATCGCGTCGATATAGCGCGACAGCACCTTGGCGGTATCACTCACCGTCTCGCCCCGGCCGAGCTGGGTGGAGCCCGCCTCCATGATGATCGTCGTGCCGCCCAGCTGGCGCATCGCCATGTCGAAGGAGACGCGGGTGCGCGTGCTGTTCTTCTCGAAGATCATCGCCAGCGTGTGACCGGCCAGCGGCGCGTCCGCATCCGCCTTGCCCTTCGGCCAGCCGGCGCGCGCTTCCTTGCGGCGCTGCGCTTCGGCCAGAATCGCGCGCAGCCCATCCGGACCGGCGTCGGCAAGATCGAGGAAGGAACGGGTCATGCTTCTGTCTTTCTCTCCGTTCGGTTCGAGACGCTTCAGACCGAACGGGTGGGGAAAAGCTGGTGGCTAGGCCGCCTCCGCCACCTTGAAGCTCCGCGCGCCTGCGGACAGCTTCTCGATGCACTCGGCGATATGGCTTTCTTCGATATTGAGCGGCGGCAGGATTCGCACGACATTGTCACCGCCGGACACGGTGAGCAGGCCATGATCGTCGCGCAGATGGCCCACGAAATCACGCGCTTCGGCACCCGGCTTCAGCTTGATGCCCAGCATTAGGCCCAGCCCGCGCACCTCCTGAAACAGGTGATCGTGATTCGGAATCAATTGCTCCAGCGCACCGCGCAGCCGATCGCCCGTCGCGCGCACCTGCGCCAGAAATACGTCCGTGCCGACGATATCGAGCACCGCTTGCCCGACGGCCATCGCCAGCGGATTGCCGCCATAGGTGGAGCCGTGCGTGCCGAACACCATCCCCTTGGCAGCTTCTTCCGTGGCGAGGCAGGCGCCGAGCGGGAAGCCCGCGCCGATGCCCTTGGCCACCGCCATGATGTCCGGTGTCACGCCATAATGTTCGTGGGCGAAGAACGCGCCGGTACGCGCATAGCCGCACTGCACTTCATCCAGGATCAGCAGCAAGCCATGCTCGTCACACAACGCGCGCAGGCCCTCCATGAATTCCTGTGTGGCGGGTAGGATACCGCCCTCGCCCTGCACCGTTTCCAGCATGAAGCCAGCGGCGTCCGGGCCGATCGCCGCCCTGGCGCCCTCCAGATCGTTGAAGCGCAATACGGTGAAGCCGGGCAGCAACGGCTCGAACCCGTCGCGCATCTTCGGCTGATCGGTTGCCGAGATCGCCCCCAACGTCCGGCCGTGAAAGGCGTTGGAGAAGGTGATGATCCGGTGCCGTTCGGGATTGCCGTTGGCGTAATGATAGCGGCGCGCCGTCTTGATCGCGCATTCGATCGCCTCGGCACCCGAATTGGTGAAGAACAAGGTGTCCGCGAACGTCCTGGCCAGCAATGCCTCGGCGAACTTTTCGCCCAGTGGCATGCCATACAGGTTCGACACGTGCATCAGCGTCGCCGCCTGATCGGCAATGGCCTTCACCACTGCAGGATGGCTATGGCCGAGAATGTTGACCGCAATGCCGGCCGCGAAATCCAGATAGCGCTCGCCCTGTTCGCCGAACAGATACGGCCCTTCCCCACGGACCGGACGTACGCCGCACCGCGGGTAGACGGGCATGAGCGGCGTGATCGACATCGGGTGGGCTCCTTCAGATAAGCGACAAGCTTTTGGAAACGGCTCCGGAAACAACAAAAGGCGACCCATCGGGCCGCCGGAGCGCGCGCCTATAAAGAGCGTCGCTGCGCTGCGCAATCGACTAGAGGCGGGCGAGCCTCCGTAGGCCCAGGAATGTCGCCGCCGCGCCGGCCGCATAGACGGCATGGTGGGCGACATCGACTGCAAGACGCTTGGCGCCCCACCGCGTCGGCGGATCGGCCAGATCGAGGGCGACGAGCAGCCCGTTGCCCGCGCTCCATGTGCCCGCGAAGAACAGGCCGGTGCGTGCCGGCTCCGGCACTTTCTCCAACGCGGCGAGGCCAAGGCCGAGTGCCGTGCCGAACGCCATGTGGATCGGTGTCGACAAAGCCTGTTCGTCCGTCTCCGTGAGATCCACTGCCGTCACCTTCTCGACCGCTTTGGACGGGGACGCCGAAGGTTCGCGATTCGTGATCGCCATTTCGGCTTTCTGGCTCAGCAGCATCAGAAAGGAACCGGCGAACCCGGCGGCAAGGCCGATGCCGGCAACACCGGCGGCGCGAGAGAGATCGGAGGTCTTCATCGCCCTGAAGCGTTCGGGCGCATTATGCGTTCCAGGTCGGATCAGCGCAGGCCCGGTCGCCACATGGATCTCGCCGCTTTCACGAGCTGCGGCTGCGGATTGCCGGTGACGGGCTTGCGGGCGAGCTTGGGATCGATTCCGCGATCGAACGCGACGCCGATCTTGCCGCCCGCCGCCCACGCGATCCGCCCGGCGACGGCCCCGATCCCGCGCAGTTCGATGCTGATCTGCTCATCGCGCGGCAGGCTCACGGCACATTCGGCCATCATCCCGCCTGCCGAAAGATTGCGGACCTTGATCGCTACGTCCTCGCCATTCGCACGGCGAAGCGTGGCGAGCAGGAGCATGCTGTCGCGCGGCGCGGTGCGAAGATGCGCATAACGCTCCTCTTCCGCCGTCTCTGATGCGCTGTCTGGCGTGCTCACGTGTGCCTCAATTCGATAATCGCGGCATGGTTAGGCAAAAGGCACTGCAATCCGGTTAACGCCGTGTGGAGAATTGCCGCCTTAATCGTCGCGCGACACCTTTTCCTGCCGCTCGTGACGCTCTTGTGCTTCCACCGTCATCGTCGCGACCGGGCGTGCTTCCAACCTTGCCAAGGAGATGGGTTCGCCCGTCACTTCGCAATAGCCATATTCGCCGTCGTCGATCCGACGCAGAGCGGCTTCGATCTTGGAAATGAGCTTACGCTGCCGGTCGCGCGTCCGAAGCTCGATCGACCAATCGGTTTCGCTGGAGGCGCGATCCGTCACATCCGGTTCGCGCATCGGTTCAACTTGGAGCTGGTTCAACGTTTCCCGCGATTCGCGCAGGATGGCCTCTTTCCAGTTCAACAGCTTGGCGCGGAAATAGGCCTGCTGGAGCGGCCCCATGAAAGGCTCATCCGGCGACGGCCTATAGTCACGCGGGAGATCGACCTCGTCCTTGGTATCCCGTCCTTGTACGTCGCCTGCTACACTCGCCATGCCGCTCATCCAGCCCGACATGCCAGGGAAAACCCGGCCTGTCCCCCCGTCCCCGAGCGGCGCCTATAGACACAGGTTGCAAGCCGAACAAGCGGCCTCGCCAGGATCATCGATGGGCATGAATCACAAAAAGGGGCGCCGTCGCTTGGCTCGGCGCCCCTTCCAAAAACAGTGTTAGTTTAAAGACTTCGCCGGATTACGAAGCCTTGGAAGCCGGCTTCGCGCCGCCAGCAGCCTTCGCCGCAGCGTCGAACTGCTCGGGCGTCATGCCGATGACGAGGCCATCCGGCCCCTTCGCGAAGCTCGCCTTGGGCAGCTTGGCCTGCGCTGTCGCGGACGCGACGACCACGCCGTCCGCAGCCACTTCCTTAACGGTGCCGACCTTGGCGCCGGCAGGGCCGCTGACGACAGCGCCGACAGTGATCTCGACAGGCGCTGAGGCCGCCTGCGCCACCTTCGCCTCCACATCCGCCTTGGTCATGCCGAAGACCAGGGCGTTCGGACCCTTGGCAAACGAGCTTACCGGCACAGAGACCTTGGCAGCGCCGGTCGACAAAGTGGCGGTGCCGTTCGCGACCGATTCGATCGTGCCGACATCGGCGCCGGCCGTATCGACGACCTTGGCACCGGCGACGACGCCCTCGCCTGGCGTCGCGGCAGCGGCCGGCGCTGCCGTGGCGGCATCGCCTGCGGGAGCCGCAGTCTGAGCCAATGCAGGGGCGGCCATCAGCGCGACACCGGACAGCAACATAAGACTACGATACATGGGCTTGCTCCTAATGGTTTCGTCACAGCAACAGATAGGATGTCGAGACGGTTCCCGAGAGCCGAATTGCGATGATCCGTGCAGCAGGGACGATCGCAGCCGGCGTTCATCGGTGAGCAATGTCCTATTTGTCTGTTTCGGCGAGGATTTTCTCGATCTGATCAACGGGATGACCTGTCAGATCCTTGGCGAGTTCATGGATCAACCTCTTCTCCACCTCCGAATGATAATGTTTGCGCAGCACGCCCAATGTTCGCGGTGGCGCGACGACGACGAGTTCATCATAGTCGCCCGCCAGCGCGCCGCGTTTCAGTTGGTCAGCCGCTTCGGCTGCGAATCGTTGCTCTGCCAGATCATGCGAGTCCGCCTCGCTGGCTGTCGATCCGCCTGGCCCGCCGCCGCCCGGCTTCTGCCCGGCTTGATCGGTGTTGATCTCGCTGTCGCGCGGCGTGGCCTGCTGCACGGCCTCCACCACCTTCAGGTTGGGATATTCGGCATCGCCTTCGTTGCGGAAGAACAGCATCTTGGCGCCGTCCGCGACGAGGACGAGGCTGTTATGACTGAGGCGCATCACGGTCTCCTGTGTTTCCGTTGCCGGAGCGAACGCGCGCTCGGGGCGGAGGGTTGCGTGACCCTGCGCCCCCGGCCATAGCCCGGCCATGCACGATATCCGCGTCATCCGTGAGGATCCGGCCGCTTTCGATCACGGCCTTGCCCGCCGCGGGCTGGGGCCAGTGGCCGCCGGCCTGCTCCAGTTGGACGAGCGCCGCCGCGCTTTGCTGACGGAGGTGCAGACGCTGCAGGCCCGTCGCAACGAAGCCAGCAAGGCGATCGGCCAGGCCAAGGCGAAGAAGGACGAGGAGACGGCGGCCACTTTGATGGCCGAAGTCGCCGCGATCAAGGATCGCACCGCCGCGCTGGATCACGAAAGCAGCCATGCCCAGGCCGAGCTGGATGCGGCGCTTGCCGCCCTCCCCAACCTGCCCGTCGCGGACGTGCCGGCGGGCGAGGATGAGAATGGCAATGTCGAACAATCCCGTTGGGGCACGCCGCGCGATTTCGCCTTCGCGCCCCGCGACCATGCCGATCTCGGCCCGCCGCTTGGCCTGGATTTTGAAGCAGGCGCTGCCATTTCCGGTGCCCGCTTCACGGTGCTGCGCGGAAAGATGGCGCGGCTTCATCGCGCGCTCGGCCAATATATGCTCGATACGCAGAGCGGCGTGAACGGCTATGAAGAGACCGCGCCACCCTTGCTCGTGCGCGACGAAGCCGTTTTCGGAACGGCCCAATTGCCGAAGTTCGCCGAGGATCTCTTCCGCACGCTGGATGGCCGCTGGCTGATCCCCACCGCCGAGGTGAGCCTGACCAACCTCGTCCGCGAGCAGATCCTGCCCGCCACCGCTTTGCCCAAGCGACTGACCGCACTCACCCAATGCTTTCGATCCGAAGCAGGCGCGGCCGGACGGGACACGCGCGGCCTGATCCGCCAGCACCAGTTCGAGAAGGTCGAACTCGTCGCCATCGCCCATCCGGACGAATCGGATGCCGAGCATGAGCGCATGACACGTGCGGCCGAGGGCGTCCTGGAAGCGCTGGAGCTGCCTTACCGCCGGATGCTGCTCTGCTCGGGCGACATGGGCTTCGCCGCGCGCAAGACCTACGATCTGGAGGTCTGGCTGCCCGGCCAGCAGCGCTATCGCGAGATTTCCAGCTGCTCCAACTGCGGCGATTTCCAGGCCCGCCGCATGGACGCCCGCTTCCGCCCCGAAGGCGAGAAGGGCACGCAGTTCGTCCATACGCTCAACGGCTCCGGCCTTGCGGTCGGCCGCACGCTCGTCGCGGTGCTGGAAAATTATCAGGAAGAGGACGGCTCCGTCACCGTGCCTGCGGTGCTGTGGCCCTATATGGGCGGCGTCGAACGGCTGACAGCCGCCTGATGCGCATCCTCGTCACCAACGACGATGGCATCGGCGCCAAGGGCATCCACCTGCTGGAGCGGATCGCGCTTACCTTCACCAGCGACGTGACCGTGGTCGCGCCCGCCGAGGAGCAATCGGGCAAAAGTCGATCGCTGACGATCACGTCGCCGCTGCGAATGCGCAGCTATGACGATCGCCACCACGCCGTTGCCGGCACGCCGACAGATGCGGTCATTATGGCACTGGGCGAGGTGATGAAGGATGGCCCGCCCGATCTGGTCCTCTCCGGAATCAATCGCGGATCGAACCTTGCCGAGGATGTGAGCTATTCGGGCACCGTGGCCGCCGCGATCGAGGCAGCGCTGGCGGGTATCCCGGCAATCGCGCTCAGCCAGGTCTATCCCCGGCGCGGCATGGGTGATTCGGTGTCGTTCGATGCGGCCGAGGGCTGGTGCGTGCGCGTGCTGGAGAAGCTGATCGGCATGGAGTGGACGCCGCGCACGCTGATCAACGTCAACTTCCCACCCATTTCGGCGGATGCGGTGCAGGGCATCAAGATCGTGCGGCAGGGCTTACGCGACTGGTCCAAGCCGGAACTGGAGCATGGCACCGATCCGCGCGGCTATTCCTATTGGTGGATGAATCACGGCAGCGCCCCGAAGACAGTGGATGCCGACACCGATCTGGAAGCGTCGGCGCAAGGCTATGTCACGGTCACGCCGCTCCATTTGAATATGACGCACGATCCTTCCAAGGCGGCGCTGGAAGCACGCTTCCGGTGAAGCGGGCAGGCGGCGCTCCGATCGCGCTGGCGATCGCGTTGGCGCCGCTGACGGCCGCCGCCGCGCTGCCCGCCGCTGTCGTACCGACCCCCCCCGCCGAAGCGACGCCCCCGGCCCCGCCCGCCGCGATCGAGGTGGCGAAGCAGACCTATGTCGTGAAGCCGGGCGATACCCTGTTCCGGATCGTCGCCAAGACCGGCGCCAGCGCCGATGCCATCGCCCGCGCGAACAAGCTGCCCGCGTCCTTGATCGTCCGCCCGGGGCAGAAGCTGAAGATCCCGGCCGGCCGCTATCATATCGTCCAGAAAGGCGAGCGCGGCATCGCCATCGGCCGGGCCTATGGCGTCGACTGGAGCCGGATCGCGGAGCTCAATCATCTGGAAGAGCCGTTCATGCTCCGCGCCGGGGAAAGGCTGCTAATCCCCAGCACGCGCGAGGTAGCGGGCATGTCGATGGAGGAGCGCGCCCGCGCCTTTCACATCGACATCGACGATCTCGTGACGGGCAACGAGCCCGCCCTTGCCCCCAGGGCGAAGCCAGCGAAGCCCGTCCGAACCACCGCGCGGCCGGTGCCGCCCAGCGTGCCCGTGGCCGAACCGGCCGCCAGCTTCTCGGGCCGGTTCGTCTGGCCTATCGTCGGCCAGATCGTGCGCCGCTACGGCCTCCAGCCGACCGGCGGACGCAATGATGGCATCAACATCCGGGCGCATATGGGGGAGACGGTGCGCGCCGCCGCCGATGGCGTGGTGGCTTATGCCGGGGATCTCGCCGCCTTCGGCAAGCTCGTCCTGATCCGTCACGGCGGCGGCTGGCTGACCGCTTATGGCCATGCCGATTCACTGCTGGTCGCGCGGGGGCAGGCGGTGAAGCAGGGACAGCCGATCGCGAGGGCCGGCGCCACAGGCTCCGCCCGCGAGCCGCAACTGCATTTTGAAATCCGCGACGGCAGGAAGCCCGTCAATCCGTTGAGCTGGCTGCCGAACCGGAACTAGCAGGCACACCCGACCTCTCACCGAGAATGGCAAGCGTCGCGCACACCCACGCCGCACCCAGCAGCCAGCCGCCCAGCACGTCGCTCAACCAGTGCACGCCCAGAAACACGCGGCTGAGACCGATTAACAGCGCCACGCCGATCCCGATCCAGACTGCTCCTTTCCTCGCCGCGAATAGCCCCAGCAAAGGAAAGGTGACAGCCGCGCCCAGCGCGTGCCCGCTCGGGAAGCTCTGCTTGCCCTCGTGAACAAGTTGCCAGATCAGATCGGGCCGGGTGCGCGCGAAGCCGATCTTGATGAGCGGCAGCACGGCGGCCGCACTCGCCACCGCCAGGACAAGCGCGATCGCTTCCCGCCGTCGCCCCGACAGGTAGAGCCCGATCGCGCCGAGGACGGCGATCGGCACACGGATCGCTGCGCCACCGACGCTGGTGATCGCGATGGCGAGCTGAAGAGTCCAGCCGGGCACGACCAGCGTGCGCGCATCGCCCGGATCGCGCAGCCACACCAAGGCGTAGTGATCGACGGCATCGGACATGCCGCTGAGCGCCCACCACGCATCGAGCGCGAACAAAGCGAGAAGCAGGACAGCTGCCACTCCGAGGCGGCGGCGCATGTTCAAGGCTGGGCGGGCGTCGCCGGCCACGATCCACCGATCGCCTGAACGAGCGTCACTGCCGAAACCTGCCGATCCACGATCGCCTGAACCTCCTGCTGCCGCGCCTGCAGCGCCGTCGCCTGCGTCGTGATGACATCGGTATAGGCGATCAAGCCGGAGAGATACTGGTTCTGGGTCAGCTGCTCCACGCGCGTTGCGGCAGCTGCGGCAGCGCTTCGCTGCGCCGAAACGATCCGCAGCACGCGGGTCGCGGCGAGTTCGTCCTCCACCTGCTGGATGGCGGTCAGCGTCGTCAGCCGATAATTCGCCGCCGCCTGATCGAACGCCGCCCGCGCCTGCGCCACCCGCGCCGCTCTCCCGCCAAAGTCCAGCAAGGTCAGCGCGCTCGATAGGCCAAGCGACCAGATGCTGCTCGCCGCCGTGAACAGCGATCCGATCCGGCTCGTCTGCGTGCCCAGATCGCCCGTCAGGCTGAAAGTAGGGAAGAACGCCGCGCGCTCGATGCCGACGCCCTGATTGGCCGCCGCAACGCGCCGTTCCGCCGCTGCGATATCGGGCCGCCGCTCGATCACCGTGCCGGGCAATATGCCGGGCACCTCCGGCACCGCCCGGCTCCACTGGCCGGTGGGCAGGCTGAAGCTGGACGGGCTTTCGCCGACCAGCACCGCAATCGCATGTTCGAAGGCGGCGCGCTGGCGATCGATATCGGCGGACGTGGCCCGGGCATTGGCAAGCTGAGTCTCGGCCTGCAGCACATCGACCCGCGCCACCTGGCCCTGCTCGTAGCGGTTGCTCGTGATCTTCAGCGCGCGTTGATAGGCTGCGATCGTCTGTTCGTAGACGATCTTCTGCTGATCCAGCCCCCGCAACTGCACGTAATTGGAGGCGAGTTCGCCCTGCGCCGCAAGCGTCGCGTTGAGAAGATCGCCTTCACTCGCCTGCGCCAGCGCCTTCTGCTGCCGCAGCCCCGAGGAGATCCGGCCGAACACGTCCGGCTCCCACGTGGCGCCGAGATTGACCGCATAGCGCCGGCTGCCGGATCCGCCCGCCGTCGTCGTGCCGTTGCTGCCGATGATCGTCGTCCGCGTATTGCCAAACGATCCGGCGCGCGTGCCCTGTGCCGATAAGTCCACCGTCGGGAACAGGGCCGACCTCGCCTCCCGCACGGCGGCACGCGCCTGCGCATAAGCGGCGGCGAAGGCGGCCACATTCTGGTTGTTGACCGCGACCCGCGCCTCCAGATCGTTCAGGACCGGATCGTTGAACAGCCGCCACCATTCGCCCTTCGCGATATCGTCGGCGGGGCGGGCGGGCTGCCAGCCGGGCGCTTCCTTGAACGCGGCGGTGCTAGCGACGGCTGGGGGCCGATAGGTGGGTGCCATGCTGCATCCCGACAGCGCGAGGATGAGGGTAATGCTGGCGATCTTCCTCATGCCGGCAGCCCTTCCGCGCCGAGGCGCGCCAGCATCCGCTCGCGCGGGGAGCGCTTCCGGAATTTATCGAGCGCCAGATACACGACCGGCGTGGTCAGCAGCGTCAGGAACTGGCTCGCCACCAGCCCGCCCATGATCGCGATGCCCAGCGGCCGGCGCAGCTCCGCGCCTTCCCCGAAGCCGATCGCCAGCGGCAGCGCGCCGAAGGCGGCGGCGAGCGTCGTCATCAGGATGGGGCGGAAGCGGAGCAGGCTGGCCTCACGGATCGCCTGCATGGGGGAAAGGCCACGCGTACGTTCGGCATCCAGCGCGAAATCGATGATCATGATAGCGTTCTTCTTGACGATGCCGATGAGCAGGATGAGCCCGATCAGGCCGATGAGATCGAAGGCGGAGCCGGTGAGCATCAGCGCGACGACCGCGCCGATTCCGGCCGAAGGAAGCGTGGACAGCACCGTCAGCGGATGGATCGCGCTTTCGTAGAGGATGCCCAGCACGATATAGATGACGAGCAGCGCCGAGATGATCAGCACCGGCATAGACGCGGTGGATTGCTGGAACACCTTGGCGGTGCCGGCGAAGCTGCCGACCACCCCCGTCGGCAGATTGAGGCCGCGCTGTATCTCCGCAATCCGCTGGGACGCTTGGCCAAGCGATGTGCCCGTCGCGGTCGCGAAGGAGATGGTGGTGGAAGGGGCGCCGCTGTCATGGTTGATCTGCGAATCGGTGGCGCCCGTCGCCCAGCTGGCGATGGCCGAAAGCGGCATCATCGTCGCCGCGCTGGTATTCACGGCCGATCCGGTGCTGGTGTCTCGCTGGCCGGTGGTCGAAACCGGCGTGGATCCGGTGACGCCGGAGGTGGTGCCGGTGGCCGTGGCGGATGCCGTGGTCGACTGGCTGGTCGTGCCTGTCGCGCTGGACGTGCCGGTGGTGCCGGCGCCGGCCGTGATCGTGGTCGCGCCCGTGCCGCTCCTCGTCGTGGATGCAGTGGAGGTCGTGCCCGCCGCGTTGCGCCCGGCTGGGACATACACCTGATCCAGCGCGGCCGGCGTACCGGTGAATTCGGGCGCGACGCCCATCACCACATGATATTGGTTGAGGCCGGAATAGATGGTGGCCACCTGCCGCTGGCCGAACGCGTCATACAGCGCATTGTCCACCGCCTGTGCAGTCACGCCCAGCCGGGTCGCGGCATCGCGATTGACGTTTACATAGACTTCGGCGCCCCCGTCCGCGCGATTGGTATCGACATCGGTGAGGATGCGCTCCTTCTTCATCGCCACGGTCAGCTTGTCGGCCGCCTGGCGCAGCATGTCGGTATCGTCGGCGGTCAGCGAATATTGGTAAGAGGAATTGCCGCCCCGCCCGCCGACCTGCATGTCCTGCACCGGCATCAGAAAGGTGGAGACACCGGTGATCTTGGCGAGCTTCGGCCGCATCCGATCGATCACCGCGCGGCTGCTGCTCCGCTGGCGCTGCGGCTTGAGCGTCACGAACATGAAGCCGCCGCCCGCCCGGCTGCCGCCGGTGAAGGCGACGACGGTATCGACATCCTTGTCCTTGCGGATCAGGTCCACAATCGTCGTCAGCTTGTTCTGCATGTCGCGGAAAGAGATGCTTCGATCGGCGCGCAGGCCGCCCATCAACGATCCCGTATCCTGTTCCGGGAAGAATCCCTTCTGCACCACGATCAGCAGGAAAATATTGAGAGCCACGGCGCCGCCCAGCAGGAGCAGCATAGCGCCGCGATTGGCCAGCGCCCAATCGAGCGAGCGCTCGTACCGCACCTGTATCCGTTGGAACTGCCGCTCCGCGAACACGGCCAGCCTGCCTTCGCGATGATCTGCAGTCTTTTCCTTGAGGATGATCGATGCCAGCATCGGCGTGGTCGTCAGCGAGATGACGAGGCTGATCAGCACCGCCACCGTCATCGTGATCGCGAATTCGCGGAACAGCCGCCCGATCAGCCCGCTCATGAACAGCAAGGGGATGAACACCGCGACCAGGCTGATCGAGATCGACAGGACGGTGAAGCCTACCTGCCGCGCGCCGATCAGCGCCGCCTGCCGGCGCGGCATGCCCTCTTCCATGTGGCGGCTGATATTCTCCAGCACCACGATCGCATCGTCGACGACGAAGCCCGTCGCCACCGTCAGCGCCATCAGCGATAGATTGTTGAGGCTGAAACCCAGCAGATAGATCACCCCGATCGTACCCAGCAGCGAGGCGACCACCGCCACCGCCGGCACGATCGTCGCCCGCAGCGATCGCAGGAAGATCGAGACAACAAGCACCACCAGCAACGTGGAGATGACGAGCGTGACCTCCACTTCCTTCAGCGAGGCACGGATCGTGGTCGTCCGATCCGATGCGACGGCAAGGCGAATGTCGGATGGGATCGCCGCCGAGAGCCCCGGCAATTGCGCCTTCACCGCATCCACCGTGGCGATGATGTTCGCGCCGGGCTGGCGGCTGATGATGACGTTCACGGCGCGCTTGCCGTTGAACAGGCCCATCGTGTTGATGTCTTCCGGCCCATCATAGACGCGGGCGATATCCTGGAGGCGCACGGCGATGCCGTTGCGCCAGGCGATCACGATCGGCGCATAATCGCTCGCGCGCAGCCCCGCCGTCTCGCCATAGATCTGCCAGGCGGTGCCCTGCCCCTCCAGCACGCCGCGCGGCCGGTTCGCGCTGGCCGAGGAAATGGCGGTGCGCACATCTTCCAGCGGGATACCGTAACGGGCGAGCGCGAGCGGGTTCATGTCGATCCGCACGCCTGGCAACGCCGCGCCGCCCAGCTCCACATCGCCCACGCCGGGCACCTGCAGCAGGCGCTGCTGCACGACGTTCGACACCGAATTGTAGATCTCGCTGGGAGAGCGCGTGTCGGACGTCAGCGCGATGATCAGGATCGGCGCGTCGGCCGGGTTCATCTTGCGATAGCTGGGATTGGTTCTCAGCGTGGTCGGCAGGTCGGCGCGAGCCGCGTTGATCGCCGCCTGCACGTCCCGCGCCGCGCCATCGATATTGCGCGACAGATCGAATTGCAGCGTCACCCGCGCCGATCCGATCCCGGATTGCGACGTGAGTTCGGTGACGCCGGCAATCGTGCCGAGCCGCTTTTCCAGTGGTGACGCGACGCTGGTGGCCATCGTCTGCGGACTGGCGCCGGAGAGACTCGCCTGTACCGAGATGGTCGGGAAATCCACCTGCGGCAAAGGCGAAACCGGCATGGCGAAGAAGGCTGCGATCCCGGCCAGCATCATGCCGACTGTCAACAGAAACGTGCCGATCGGCCGCCGGATGAAGGGCGCGGAGAGATTCACCGTGCTGACCGGGTGCACCGACAGGCTTCGACCGCGCTCCTCACGCTGCCGACCCCGTCGGCGCTGGGGGCGCTTCAAGCGGCAGTTCGCGCTGTTCGGCCTTCTTGCCCCAGCGCTGCGAGAGCGCTTCGAACTTGAGGAAGATCACCGGGGTGGTGAACAGGGTCAGCGCTTGGCTGACGATCAGCCCGCCGGCGATGGCAAGGCCCAATGGCTGGCGCAATTCCGCGCCCATGCCCGATCCGAAGATCAGCGGCAGCGCGGCGACGAGAGCCGCGAAAGTGGTCATCATGATCGGGCGGAAGCGCAGCCGCGCCGCCTGCCGGATCGCCGTATCCGGATCGCGTCCCTCCTCGCGCTGCGCCTCCAGCGCGAAATCGATCATCATGATCGCGTTCTTCTTCACGATGCCGATCAGCAGCACGATGCCGATGATGCCGATGACGCCCAGATCGTTGCCGGTGATCCACAAGGCGAGCAGCGCGCCAACACCCGCCGAAGGCAGGGTCGAGAGGATCGTCAGCGGATGGACGAAGCTCTCATAGAGCACGCCCAACACGATATAGACGACGACGATCGCCGCCAGGATCAGCCAGATCTCATTCTCCAGGCTGGCGCGGAATGCGTTGGCCGCGCCGAGGAACGTGGTCGAGATGGAGCCGTCGGTCATGCCGATGCGCTTCTCCGCCGCGTTGATCGCATCCACCGCATGGCCGAGGCTGGATCCCCTCGCGAGATCGAAGCCCACCGTCACCGCCGGGAACTGCGCGACGCGCGTCACCTGCAACGGTGCGGAACCCTCCACGAAGGTCGCCACGGTCGAGAGCGGAACCGCGGTGCCGCTGTTCGTAGGGACATAGAGCTGGTTCAGCATCTGCGGGCTCGTCAACATGCCCGGCTGGCTTTCCAGGATCACGCGATACTGGGTCGTCTGCGTGAAGATGGTCGAGATGATGCGCTGGCCGAACGCGTTGTAGAGAGCGCTGTCGATCGTCGCGACCGATATGCCGAGCCGCGCTGCGGTATCGCGGTTGATCTTCACCGTGACCGCACGGCCCTCATTCTGGATGTCCGACGTGATGTTCGTCAGCGCCGGCAGGGTCCGCAATTCGGCGATAAGCTTGCCCGCCCAGCGTTCGGTCTCGTCCTGATCGGCGCCTTGCAGCGCGAAGCGATATTGGGTCGGGCCGCCTTCCGCATCGATCGTCAGATCCTGCACGGGCCGCACGTAGAGCGTCACACCCGCCGTCTCCGCCGCGCGCTCGCGCAGGCGCTGGATCAGCCTGGTCTGGCTGGTGGAGCGATCTTCCTTCAGGTTGATCAGCATCCGGCCTTGATTGAGCGCCGCATTCTGCCCGTCGACACCCACATTGGAGCTGAGGCTCTCCACGTCGGGATCGGCCAGCATCGCTTCCGCGACCTTGCCCTGCAATTCGGACATCGCCGCGAAGGACACGCCCTGCCGCGTCGCGATCACCGCCTGCAATTGGCCGGTATCCTGCACCGGAAACAGGCCTTTCGGAATCGCGACGAACAACAAGGCTGTGACCACCAAGGATCCAGCGAACACCAGCAGGGTCATCCCCTGACGCAGCAGCACCCAATCCAGCCAGCGTGCATAATGGTGGGAGAGATCGTCGAACCACTGGATCGTCTTCTCGACGAAATGGGGCCGCTTCGTCTCCGCCTCGCTCTTCAGCCACCGCGCGGACAGCATCGGCACCAATGTCAGCGCCACCACCGCCGAAATCAGGATCGTCACCGCCAGCGTCACCGCGAATTCACGAAACAGCCGGCCGACGACATCGCCCATGAACAGCAACGGGATCAGCACCGCGACAAGGCTGACGGTGAGGCTGATGATCGTGAAGCCGATCTCCTGCGCGCCCTGCAAAGCGGCGGCCATAGGCTTCTTGCCCTCTTCCAGATGGCGGGCGATGTTTTCGGTGACGACGATCGCATCGTCCACCACGAAGCCGGACGCGATCGTCAGCGCCATCAGGGTGAGGTTGTTGAGGCTGTAGCCCAGCAGATGCATCGCCGCGAACGTGCCGATGATCGACAACGGCACCGCGATCGAGGCGATGATCGTCGCTTCGAACGAGCCCAGGAAGATGAAGATCGCGATCGTCACCAGCACGACCGCGAACACCAGCTCCACCTGCACGTCATGCACGGAGGATCGGATGCCGGTGGTGCGATCGGTCAGCAACGTCACATGCACGTCGGACGGCATCGTCGCTTCCAGATCGGGGAGCGAGGCCTTTATCGCGTCG